>Ga0222714_10000112_pt1 | contig 95784 bp, 83 predicted proteins | sample C33_3DmetaG_FD_165048 | JGI IMG/M metagenome (GOLD analysis project Ga0222714, IMG submission 165048) | Estuarine water microbial communities from San Francisco Bay, California, United States - C33_3D | ecosystem: Environmental > Aquatic > Marine > Unclassified | place: USA: California...
CGCCATCGGCAGCCCGCAGGATGCGGATCTTATCTTCTGTCGTATGTCTTTTACCTTTCATGGTCTGGGTCCTTTCTGGGGCCCAGACTAACATCAAAGGTGGCTCAAAATAGCGAGGTCAGGTCACCATCGCGGCGCTGGACCGGATGAATTTCGATATCATCGTGACCGATTGGAAAATGCCTGGCATGAGCGGCATGCAATTTTACGAACACTTGCTCGACACCAATACGGCGTTGGCGCGCCGGGTCCTCTTCATGAGTGGCGATGTCGTGAATGATGTTTTCAATGAGTTCCTCAAGCGGCATAACCGGACTTGCCTGACCAAGCCGTTTGAACTTGAAGAATTCAGGACCGCGGTCGCCAAGGTCTTGAAGGAAAATAAAACGGAATAGAGCGGCAGCCTACAGCGGCCAACCCGCTTCGTCCTTGTAGGGACGGTGGGGCATGCCGCGAGTGAGATCAGCCATCAACGGACGTTGCTGTAGATGCAACGCATGGTGATCCAGTTCCTTGGCCGTAATTTTGCCAGCCGGGAAATAACGCAGCATGAAGACGTGTTCGCCTTGGTCGACCCATGCATAGTGCTCCAATTTGGCCGGCAGAATGCGTGGTTCGTGATGAGCGAAAGGACAGGAGCGCAGCAAGGTCAGATGCACGGCAGTTTCGTCACCACTGATGGCGAACACTTCCGGTGCAACGATACCGGCCCGCTTTCCGTCGGCGAGTTTAAGCAGAGTGCGGTCGCGGAGAGGCAACTCGCGGCCATCGCTGGACCGGCCTAGTCCACCGCCGGTAATGCCGTCTTCGCGGAATTTGATCACCTCGCCGGGGCCCCACGAAAGCCGCAGTAGTTTGTGATGTTCATGCCAGTTGATTCTCAGGCGGAGTTCGTAGAATGGGCGTCCACGGTAGCGGCGCCAGTCGGCGCAGATGCGACTTTCACCGATCCGACCGTCCATCCGCCAAGTGTGCCGAAGCGGGCCGGATTCGATCAATTCAGGTTGGCTCCAATGAGCGTGGTCGATCTGCGGTCCGGCAAACCGATCGATGAAATGCGACCAGGTATCGGATTTGTCCTCGATCAAACGAAGTTCAGGCAATGGGCAGCTGGGGCCATCGGCCACCAGTAATTGGCCTGTGCTGTCCGATTTTGTGCGTAAGGTGAAATCGGGGGCGATGCCTCTGAGCGGGGCGACTTTGCCATTGGGGTTCCGGGCAATGCGGATCGTGCTGTATTTTCCCGGTCCAATGGTCGCGGGGTAAAGCACGCGCATGGTGTCCGGCATCAGGGTCTCGGGCTCGATAATCTGGTGCGGCACCAACCGGTTGCGTTCATCCAACAGGCACCAATCCGGTTTCCAATGGGTCCACTCCAACCAGGGTTCATGTTCAATAAAGTCGTTAAATTTCTTTACTGTGAAGTTGGCAGCCACCATCCGCTGACGAGGATCGCCGGGCCAAGCGTGCACGCGGCGCCGGAACGTTTCACTCAGGACCGTTTCCGCTGCGGCCTTGGCTCCCGCGAGTTGATCGTCGGCCGCGCGGGCCGCGCTCGGCGTGCAACTGCCGCCGAGCGTATCGTGAAACGAATTGAAGCAGAGGGTCTCCCACGCGTGATCGAGCGTAGGTTTCGCGGACTTGCGCTCCGCGGGCTTGGCTTGGGCGAGTGCGTTTTGGGTTTGCGCGAGCAGATTCTCCGCGCGTCGGACGCCCAGCTTGACCGGCCGGTGCGCGGTATAGCAACCGATGGCGTGCATCTGCAATTCTCCGGTCACTACGGGCAGGTGTTTTAGTTCGGGAGCAAGGGCCTTGAAGAAACGTTCAGGCGAGGAGAATTCCAGACGCGCGCCGGGAATGGCGTCGCGATGATCCTTCACCCATTGGATGATGTGTTCGTTGGGACCGCCGCCGTGGTCGCCCACGCCGAGGAAACACATGGTGTGGCTCACGCCCTTGGGGAGTGGGGCGAGGGAAGTTTCCACCCACGCGAGGTCCGGCGGAAAGATCGTCGCGTAGCCCGCCGAGATGCGGAATGTATTGACCGTCGGGCCGCCCGGACGGCTCCGCCAACGAAACACATTGGCGGGTAGGGCGGTTTCATGGGCCATCGGCCGCATGAACACGTAATTCGGCTGGCCGTGGGCCGTCAGGATATCGGGGAGGTTGGCGGAGTGACCGAACGAATCGACGTTGTAGCCGATGCGCGGGAAGAGCCCGAGATGTTTTTTGAACCAGATTTTGCCGATCTCGATCTGGCGGTGCATGTTTTCGAGACCGGGCAGGTTGCAGTCCGGCTGAATCCACCAGCCGCCGACCACCGACCAGCGGCCGGCCTTAATGTGTTTTACGATCCTTTTGAACAGGGCAGGGTCATGCCGGCGCACCTGTTCATACACCCAGGCCTCGCCCTTGGTGAAAATGATCTCCGGATGGCGATCGAGGGTGTTGCACATGGTGTAACACGTGTTGAGGCATTCATCGACCCCCGCGGTCCAAGGCCAGAGCCAGACCGGGTCAATGTGGGCGTTGAGAACGATGTGGACGGTGCGCATAGGGTTACAATAGGGCTTAGTCGATCGGCCGTTCGGTTAAACATAAATTCCCGCAATCCTGATGTGGAATCAAGTGATCAGCCATTCACCACGTTGGCCGCGCCGCGGTTGATGCGCGAATTCCAGCCGCGCAGCACCAACTTGGCATTGGGATGCCCGTTGGGATTCTCCAATTCGTCGTGACCGGCGTGCATTTGCACGAGCACGGTTTTGCGCAGCCGGTTGGACCGGTTGTGTTTGGAACCGTGCAGGGTGAAATAGTGAAAGAAGACGACGTCGCCGGGTTCAGCCTCCAAGGCCGTGGCGCCTTCGAGGGGATATTGCTCCAACAGCTCGCAGGGTTCCTGCCCGCCGGTGTGGGCGGCGCGGCCGAGTTTGTGGGAACCGGGGTAGACGCGCAGACAACCCATCTTATCCGTCGCGGGGGAAACGTGGATAACCGCGGCGATCATCGTATCCTTCACCGAGGGAAAATAAGACCAGTCCTGATGCATGGTGAAGGGCATCCCGTTTTCGGTGGGCTTTTGAAAAAGCTTGGTGTGATGCAGGACGATGTCCGGTCCGAGGATTGCCTCCGTGACGTCAAGAAAGGCTTTGTCTTGGATGGCTCGCAGCCAGGCCTCGGAGTAGCACTGCACATTGTGCGTGTGGGTGATCATGCTCTTCTCGCCACCGATCTTCTTTTGCAGGTCGCCCGACCATTGCGCGGAGTTGAGGTCGCCGGTGCGGGTTAGCTGGCGCACGATGCGGTCAAAGTCGCGGCCGAGGATTTTCATCTGCGCGGGTTTGAAGAGGCCGCGGGCCACGTAGTAGCCGTTTTTAGCGAAGAACGCCTTGATAGATTTTGGGGTGGGCATTTTGGGGAACCCGAGCGGAAAGCGCATCGGACTCGGAGTGAAGGAAAAGGAGTTGTCGGAATCGTGAGAGTGTTGTCTTAATTCAATACTATGGGACGAAAAACCCCGACGCTTAATTGGGTTCAAGTGACCGTGCCGGTCATCCACAATGGCGGCCGTTTTCCCATGGTGGCGGACAATGCGGAGCTGAAATACCTATCGCTGCAGACCGTGGCGCTACACTTGCACGATTACACGGGTAAACTATGGATTGGTGAACGCACTTTCAATCTCCAGCCGGGCGATTTCACCCTGACCCCGGCGGGGATGGTTTCCTGTTACGACCTTGAGCGGGCGGGAAATCACCTGTGCATGCATTTTTCTGCTCCGGTGGCCGTTGCCGGGGACTTGAGGCTACCGCTGCATTGGCGGCCCGGTGCCCATGAGCGCTGGCTGAGCGAACGTATTCAGGAAATCATCCATTTACACCGCAAGGCAGACGCGGCCGGTGGTGGGCTGGCAGAAAAAGCCGCCGGGACGGCTTTGCAGAGTTTGCTTCTGTGGTTGGCAGTGACCGTGAAGGGGCAACTGCGCACAGGAAAGCGCCTGAGCCGGGTGGATGAGGATCTGGAACGGGTGCGAGGCTACCTTGACGAGCATTTCCGTGCGCCGATAGCGGTGCCGGCCCTCGCGCGGCAATTTGGGGTCAGTCAGAACTACCTCGCGCAGCGGTTTCGCACCCGGCACGGCATGACCATCCAGCGGTATCTGCTCAGCCGGCGGGTGGAACTGGCCCGGCATCTATTGACGGTCACGCAATTACCGCTCAAGGCCGTGGCCATCGAGGCGGGCTTGGGTAATCCGCAGTATTTCCACCGACAATATCTGCAGGCCACCGGGCGCAGCCCTTCGCAGGATCGTGCCCAAGCGATCGCGGCTGCTCTGCCGACTTAACTTAAAGACCGCGCGTCTGCAGGGCGGCACTCAGTTCCTGCATGAAGGCTTGGCCGTCGGCGGGAGTGGGGCGGTAGCCCGGTTGGGAAATCTGGGTGAAACCCGGACGACCGCTGTGATCGACGATCCATTTGCCGGTGACGCCATCACTGAAGGTCACGTCACCACTGGCCAAGGCGTTGGGATTCAATGAAACTTGGTCGACGGTAACTGTCACATTGCCATTGCCGGCCGGGGTTGGCGGCACGGCTTCGCCCAAATCTTCTTCATCTGCGCCGACGGCGGGAGCGGCAGTCGGTGCTGGTGCCCCTTTGCTCACATCACTGGCATCGGCCTTGGGCGCGGCGTCCTTAAGCGTTAGTTCCAGGTCATCGACGAGGAAACGCACGTCCATGTAGGTCATGGTGATCTTGAATTCCTCAAGGAGCTTCTTTTGGACGGCTGAAAGATTGTCACCAGCGGCGACCCAAGTGGCGACGGTGGATTTTTGTTCAGGTGTTAGGCTCATGAATGGGATGGTGTTAATCCGAAGTCTCCCACCATAGCATGGATGCAGCAGTCGTCCACCGACAAAACGAGGTTTACCGCTCAGCGGGAAAGCTGGGTGCGCAGGAACTCGATACTGCCGCGCATACCCGCGTCCTGCTCCATCATGTTGTCCACGGCCTTGCAGGCGTGGATGACGGTTCCGTGATCGCGACCACCAAAGGCGTCGCCGATATCCTGCAAGGAGTGCTTGGTCAGGGTGCGGGCGAGATACATGGCGATCTGGCGGGGAATCGCGATGTTGTTGGGCCGCCGCTTGCTGGTCATGTCGCTGTGCCGGATCTGGAAATGGTCGGCCACGCGCTTCTGGATCGTCTCCATGGTCAGGATGTTCTGGGCCTGCTCCATCAGCACGTCCTGCAGCAACTGTTCCGTGACAGCCAGATCTAGCGGCTTGCCGGTCAAGGTGGCATAGCTGCTGACCTTGATGAGTGCACCCTCGAGGCGACGAATGTTCTTCGAGATGTGCTGGGCGATGAAATTCACGATGGCATCGGGCACATCCACTTTCAGGGTGGCGGCCTTGGAGCGGAGGATCGCGACCCGGGTCTCGTAGTCAGGGGCTTGGATATCTGCCGGCAGGCCCCATTCGAAACGGGAGACGAGGCGGGACTCGAGCTTTTCGATTTCACTGGCCCGGCGATCACTGGAGAGCACAATTTGCTTACCGGATTCGAAGAGATCGTTAAAGGTGTGGAAGAACTCCTCTTGAATGCGTTCCTTGCCGGCAAGGAACTGAACATCGTCCAGTAATAGCACGTCGGCGTTGCGGTAGCGCTGGCGGAACTTGGTCAGGTTGTTTTCCTGCAGGGCCTGGATGAACTCGTTGGTGAATTTCTCCGTGGAAAGATAGCCGACCCGGGCTTCCGGGTTGTGACGCAAGATGGCGTGACCGATGGCGTGCATCAGGTGGGTTTTGCCCAAGCCGGTGTCACCGTAGAGGAAAAGGGGGTTGTAGGCTTGGGCCGGAGCTTGGGCGACCGCCATGGCGGCGGCATGGGCCATCTGGTTGTTGGAACCGACGACGAAATTCTCGAACGTGTTGCGAAGGTTGAGTCCACCGGCGACTGCGCCGCGGTCATCATAGCGTCCACCCCGCTTGGCCGCGGATTTGGCCCGGCTGGGTGCAGCTGGCTCGGTGGCGGGAGTCGATTCGTTGTTCGTCGCCGGAATGGGCTGCATCCCGATCTTCTTCAACGTAACATTGACCATCCGGCCAGCGGTCAGGCGCAACCGTTGCGCGATCAAATCCAGATAATTGTCGTGGATCCAGATGACGGCGAAGTCGTTGGGCACGCCCAGTGTGATACTTTCTTCAGTGGTTTCGAGGCACTTGAGGGGCTCGAACCACATATGAAAGACATCCTCAGGAAACAATTCCTTGAAATCACATTTCACGGTCTCCCAGAGGCTGGGAGGGAGGGACAAAGAAGGCATAAGCTGGCGGAAGGGCTGGGTTTATTCACAATTGGCACCGGATGGTCTGGGCGCACGCTGGTTGACTCCGGTTCCATGCCTTCTGGCAGCTGAAATATTGTGTCCGGCCATCACTCAAACAGGATGATGTAGTAATGATATGCAAAACATTGATGGCCAGGGGATAACGATGGGCGTTACCGCCAAGGTGGACGGGAGCTAGATACAACGTGGGAAAGAACACCTGATAGTGCAGAAAAAACTGACGGGAGATGTAGTAACTGTGAACCTCAAATTCATTTCAAGGTCAACTTCCTGACAAGTTGTTCACATCGATTTTGATTATAACTTTTGCGATTTTTTTGTTGCTTGAATGTTACTTTTCAGAGTCGGCGAAAATGTAGTTTTTATCGTATTACACACCGGATTCGGCGGTTTTCATAGGTTACGACTGGGTGCCGACTGGGTGCCGGCATGTAAATTTGGATACGCGCCGCGAGACTCATCAAACCGGCAGGGCTTCAACCCATTTACCGTGTTCTTTGATTAAGGAGATGAGGCGTTCATCAGCTTCGGCCTGCGGGATGTTGTATTGGACGCATTGCTTGCCGACATAGAGATTTATTTTCCCGGGAGCGCCGCCGACATAACCGAAATCGGCGTCCGCCATTTCGCCGGGGCCGTTTACAATGCAACCCATGATCGCGAGCTTCACGCCTTTCAGATGACCGGTCTTTTCCCGGATGCGCTGGGTGGTCGTCTGCAAATCAAACAAGGTGCGGCCGCAGCTCGGGCAGGCGACGAATTCGGTCTTGGAGGAGCGGGCCCCGGCGCCTTGCAACACGTTGTAGCTGAGCTTTAGGGCGCGGACTGCATCCGACTCGGTTTCGATGCTGATCATGTCGCCCAAGCCGTCGCAAATCAAACCCCCGCTGAGAAAAGCGGCGTCGAGCAGACGCGAGAGAAAGTCAGCCTTGGGCTGAATCGCGGTGCCGCTCGTGTTGCGAATCCACAACGGCGCGCGTGATCCGATCAACCTCAGTACCTCGGCCAAGCGACGATAGCCACCCAGGGCATGACCGCAGTCAGTTGGGGTGGCGGGTAGGGTAAAGATCAACGCTTGGTCCCCGTGTTCGCGCAAGGTCTCGCCCATGACGGCAAAATCTGCGGGTTGGATTTGCGCGGCCAGCAATAATTGGTGTTCCCGCACAAACCGGATGCAGGTGGCTAGGGTAGCCGCTTCATCAGACCCAAAGGTGCGGAGCAAAACGGTGCCGGGAGTGAGTTTCTCCTGCCGGACGAGCAAGTCATCGAGCGAGATTCCCGCGGCCAGATCCAAAACCAAGAATGTATGAGCCGATTGAGTAAGGTGTTTGAGATCGTCTACCGAGGCGATCGGCACCAGCAGGCCTTCCACGGGGGTATCGGCTAGACGCGCAGTCTTGAACTGCTCGCGCACAACCGAAAGGGATGCGGCGTCCGGCACGCGCACGACCACCGCAGGGGGCTGTTCCGGACCGATGGTGATCGAGTCACCCAAATGCACCAGATTGGTTTCGCGCCGGAGATAGTGATAAGGGTCGATGGAATCGGCGGCTACTGGGTCTATCCCGGGTTTTTGCCACAGGCTCATGGCCTTGTCGGCAATGGTCCGCGCGACCGGGACTTCGTAAACTGAATCCTCGGTCAAGGACACCCGGATCGTGTCTCCCAGTCCGTCCGAAAGGAGGGATCCGATGCCAATGGCACTTTTGATCCGACCATCCTCCCCGTCACCGGCCTCGGTAACGCCCAAGTGCAGGGGATAGTGCATGTCTTCGGCGATCATCCTTTGCACCAGCAAGCGGTAGGCTTGAATCATGACCTTCGGATTGGAGGCCTTCATCGAAAGGATGGTCTGCTTGAAACCATGCGATTCAGCGATGCGCAGGAATTCCAAAGCACTCTCCACCATGCCCAACGGCGTATCGCCGTAGCGGTTCATGATGCGGTCACTGAGCGAACCGTGATTCGTGCCGACGCGGAGGGCACGGCCAAGGATCTTGGCGCGTTTGACCAATGGGGAGAATGATTCGTGGAGGCGCTGTAATTCGCGCTCGTATTCCCCGTCCGTGTATTCCTTGACCGCGAACTTCTTCTTGTCCGCGTAGTTGCCGGGGTTAACGCGGATTTTCTCCACATGTTCCACGGCCTCCATGGCGGCGGATGGGAGGAAATGGATGTCGGCGACCAGTGGAATGGCGCCAAAGCCGGCGGCGGCGAATTGTTCGCGAATGGGCTTCAGGCATTTGGCGGCGGCGACATTGGGGGCCGTGATGCGCACGATTTCACAACCAACTTCGGCGAGCGCGATACATTGCCGGACCGTGGCCGCGACATCCTGCGTGTCGCTCGTGGTCATGGATTGGATTCGCACCGGGTTGGTGCCGCCAACCCCGACGCCGCCAATCAACACCTCATGAGTGGGGCGGCGGACGGTATGAAAACGAGAAGCGCAATACGACATGGGATGATGACTAAATGACTATGAACTAGGACCCATGGGTCAATGGTCACTCGCTTGCCCAAGCCACCCCAGTGGGGATCAGGGCTCGGCCGGGGCTTCGGGGACAGGCTTGGACGCGAAATTATCGCGCACGATTCGGCGCACATCGAAGAAGCTCACGTAGATGATCATGGAGAACAGCAGGAGCACAAAAGTGCTTTGCGTGGCCATGATGAAACTCGTCGGCAAGTCACGGCCGCGAAGCTTGGCGATCGTCGCGAACAACATTTGACCGCCATCCAGCACCGGGATCGGCAGCAAATTGAAAATCGCCAGGTTTACGTTGACCAAAATGGTGAACATCAGGATCGCACTGATTCCGGCCTCGGCGGCACTGTGAAATATACGGACGATACCCACCGGACCCGATACTTTGGACAGGCCGATGTCGGAGCTGGGGTTGATCAAGCTCATCAGGGTGCGAACCGTCATGAGCGCGTGATCGGAAATCTGGGACAGTGGTGAGGGGTGGGTCAGGGTGAAACCCGTGGTCAGGGTGAGGCCCACCTCGGCTTTGTTGTCGGCCCGGGCGGGGATGGTCAGGGTGATATCCCGGCCAGCTCGCCGCACGACCGCGGTAAGCGGAGATTCAATCTCGGCCGACATGAGCTCATAATAAACTTTGCCGTTGATCACGGTCTGGCCGTTCAAGGTGAGAAGCTCGTCATCCACCTTGAACCCGGCCCGCGCGGCGATGCTGTCCGCGGCAACACTCAGGACGAGTAATTCATAACCAGAGTCGATGCCGACGCGGCGCAATCCTTCCGGTCCCGACAATCGCGGATAGACGGATATATCCTGTTTCTGGCCTTCGCGCTCGATGGTGAAGACCGTCTTCGGTTCACCGGTGGCGGTGCGGCCGGAACCGGTGACGATGGTTTGCACGACGTCCATCCAGTCGCGAACTTTCTGTCCGTCGATTTCTGTAATAGTATCGCCGATCCGCAACCCGGCTTCAGCCGCGGGCGAGGGCACCTTGACATTGTCGGGCAAGGTGAGTGTCGGAAACACATAGCCGATCCGGGTGGTGGCGGTCTGACTGCTGGTGGGTTGGCCGATAAACCAAATCACAGAGGCGAGGGCGAAAGCGAAAAGGATGTTGAAGGCTGCACCCGCGACGAACACCAACATCTTGGTGCCATAACTCGGCGGAGGCAGTTTCTCGACATCGACCGAGCTCTCACCCTCGATGCCGCTCAGCGCGGCCAATTGAGGCAGGGTGACATAGCCGCCCAACGGCAGCCAGGAGAGGCGGTATTCCACGCCGTCTTTACCGCGCCAGGAGAATATCTTTGGGCCAAACCCGATCGAGAATCGTTCCACATGCACCCCGCGGCGTCGGGCAGCCAGAAAGTGGCCGAGTTCATGGACAAAGATCGAGCCGCCGAAAAAGAGCACGACGAGAAAGACCGACCAGACGTTGGAGAGGAGATTTTGGAGAATTTCGACGGACACGGTAAATTGATTTATAACTTGGCAATGACAGCGGCGGCGACCCGGCGGGCCTCGGCATCGCACGTTAGGACGGCGGCAAGGTCGGCGGGTTCCAGATGATTTGTTTGCTGCAAAGTGCTATCCACCACCTGTGGAATCGCAAGGAAAGGTATCTGTCCCGCGAGGAACGCCGCCACGGCGATTTCGTTGGCGGCATTGAATACCGCCGGGGCGCAACCACCGGCGACCATGGTTTCCTGAGCCAGTCTCAACATGGGAAACCGCGTCAAATCAATCGGGCGGAAATCCAGGGACAGTAATTTGGTGAAATCCAACGGCGACTCGACCCCGGGTGCCCGGCCGGGGTAGAGCAACGCGTGCTGGATGGCGAAGGTCATTGAAGGCGGGCACAATTGGGCGAGCATCGCGCCGTCCTGATATTCGACGAGACAATGCACGATGCTCTGCGGGTGCAGCACGGCTTGGCATTGCTCCGGTTTGAGGCCGAAAAGGTACTGGGCCTCGATGAGTTCGAGGCCTTTGTTGGCGAGGGTGGCGGAATCGACCGTGACCTTGGGGCCCATCGCCCAGTTGGGATGCTTGAGTGCATCGGCTGGGGTGACTTGGGCCAATTTCTCGACGGGCCAGTCGCGAAAGGCTCCGCCGCTGGCCGTAAGTAAGATGCGGCGCAAACCCGCCTGAGGGTGGCCCTCGATACACTGGAAAACCGCGTTGTGCTCACTGTCGACGGGCAGGAGCTGCACGTTACGAGCTTTGGCGGCCGCCATCACAAACTTTCCGGCGAGGACGAGGATTTCCTTCGAGGCCAGGGCGATGGTTTTCTGGGCGGCAATGGCGGCGAGAGTCGGCTCCAAAGCGGTGGTGCCGACCACGGCGACCAACACGATATCTGCGTCTGACAGCTGGGCCAATTCCACCAGACCTGCCATCCCGGCATGAAAATGGGTGCCGGGGGCAAACCGACCCGAACCTTTGGCGGTCAGACAGGCCGATTCGTCGAACAAGCCCACGTGGGGCACGCGGTGCAGCTGTGCGATGGCGGCGAGCTTGGTCCAGTCCTGCCGGGCGGCGATACCCACCAGTTCCAAGCGGTCCGGATGAGCGGCAATGACCCGCAGGGTATTTTCGCCGATCGAGCCGGTGGCGCCGAGCAGGACGACGCGTTTGCGGGAAGTTGGAAGTGTTGCGGCCACGAAAACGGTAAGACTGCCCGAGCCGGGTGGCTTTGGGCAAGCGAAGAGGCGGGGATTAGTTCAAGCCCAGGAGCAGGTAGCCCAGTGGCGCGGTGAGAATCAGGGAATCACTCACGTCAAACATGCCGCCAATACCTGGAATGATACCGCCTGAATCCTTGATGGCGGCGCGGCGCTTGATGATCGATTCCACCAAATCAGACACGATTCCGATGCCCGCAATTGGTGCGGCGATCATGGCGGCATAAAGCGGGGTAAGGTTGGCTGGCAGGGCATTCCGGGCCAGCCAGGCGATCAGGGCACCCACGCCCATCGAGACGAGCACCCCGCCGACTGCGCCTTCCCAAGTTTTCTTGGGACTGATTTCAGGCGACATTTTGTGCCGGCCGATGGCCAAACCCGTGAGCAGGGCGCCGACGTCACAAAATTTGGCCACGGCTACCAGCCAGAGAAAAAGCAGGATGCCTTGATTAGGCGCGGCGGGATTCGAGATCACGATGCGCACCAAGTATTGCAGCATGAGTGCCACGTAGACCAATCCAAACAAGGTCGAGGCCAGCGCCTCCACCCGCAGGTTGGCGGGCCGTTCACCGAGGATGCGCAGGGCGAAAATGATCACCGCCATGACCAGCAGATGGTCGCCGTTGAGCCCAAAGCGTTGGGTCAGCCAAGGGGACAACGTGATCAGACCGCCCAAGGCCATGCCCAATTTGTCGAATGGAGCGAGGCCAGATGCGGCGAGCAGCTTGTAGAATTCAGCCAGAGTGAAGACTGAGATCACACCGATGAGGATCACAGCCCCGGTGGTGCGAAAATACCAGAGGGCCCCGGCCACAATCGCCCACAGTAATACGGTGCTGTAAATACGTTTGGCCATGGAATCAGGATTTTTAGGTGTCAGTGGTTTTGAGCTGGGCACTGGTTTGGCCGTAGCGTCGTTCGCGCTTGCCGTATTCAGCGATGGCAGCGGCGAGATCTGCCTTGGCGAAGTCCGGCCAAAGCACCGGGATGAAAACCAACTCGGCATACGCGCCCTGCATAAGCATGAAGTTGCTAAGACGCTCTTCGCCTGAGGTGCGAATGATCAGATCAGGATCCGGTAAATCCGCCGTGTAGAGGTAACGGTTGAAGGTCGCCCAAGAATCGTCGTTGAGGTTTTCCTTTCCGGCTGCCACTGCGGTGGCATACGCGCGGGCCGCATCAATCACCTCGGTGCGGGCTCCATAGTTCAGTGCGAGCACGAGGGTATAGTCGGTGAATTCCTTAGTCGCCTCGATGGTGTGATTGAGGGCCTTTTGCACTCCGGCGGGTAGGGCGGCAGTGCGACCGATCGTGCGCAGGCGAATGCGATTTTTGATGAAGGTGTTGAGTTCCTTTTTCAGGTAGAACTCCAACAAACCCATCAAGGCACTGACTTCATCCTGCGGCCGGCTCCAATTTTCGACGGAAAAAGCGTAGAGGGTGAGGGTGCGCAAGCCGAGTTCGCGACCGGCATCCGTCACGGTGCGCACGGTTTCCACCCCGCGACGATGGCCTTCAATGCGGGGCAGCCCGCGCTGTTGAGCCCAACGACCGTTGCCGTCCATGATGATGGCGACGTGTTCAGGGGTTTTGCTACGTGAGGCTGCGGGCATCGGTGGTCCGGTGAGTTAGGGAGTCAGTGCGCGGTTTGACAAGCCGCCTTCGCACAAAGGTTACAGCCCTGTTGGTTACAGGGTGGTTTGCCATGGGGAATATCTGGTGTATAGTTGAAACCATGAGCACCCCCCTGACCCCCGATGAAATCACGGAAGCACTCAAGGGACTTCCCGGTTGGAAACATGAAAGCGATGCCCTCGTGAAGGAATTTGAATTCGCGAGTTTCCGCGAGGCCATGTCCTTCATGGTGCGAGCCGCCTTTGAAGCGGAGAGCATGAACCATCATCCGGAGTGGACGAATGTCTACGATACTGTTTCGGTCCGCCTTTCCACCCACCACTTGGGTAACAAGATTACCACCAACGACGTGGAACTGGCCCAGCGGTTTGAGAAGATCAACTGGCTGAAGTGATCAATCCCGGATACTGTTCGCCGAAGCGCACCCAGGTGTCGCTGGTAATCTCCGGCGCATTGCAACGGACGATGTTCAAGGTGACCTGCAGTTCGACGAGGGCCTTCGCGAAAGCTGCCTTCTTGGTCTTGTCGCCTTTGAGGATCGCCTTGCGCAAGGCCGGGGTGGTCATCGGTTCGATCCGCACCAACTCATAGAGCTTTCGCGCCAGTGGACTACATTTTACCAATGGCCGGTGATAGGCGGGATAGTGGGTTGCCTTGAGATAATCCAAGGTCATCAGCACGGATTTCCCTTTGGCTCCCTTGCCATAGAAAATTTCGTCCGGGTAATCGGCCGGCAATTGATTTTTCCAACTCCACAGCGCGCCGATCTTCTTTCCCTAACCCTTCTCGCCCGGTTGTTTTTCCGGCAGGTCAATCGCATCCCAGAGATTTGGCAGGTCCGATTTCGGATCGGCAAAGACGAGACAGATCCCGACCTTGCTAACGAACGCACGCGCTTGAGCGAGTGTTCGAAGGTGGGCTTTCGCTTTCATGGGTCTTTGTTAACCACAGATGAACCCCGATTCACACGGATAATGACGGGTCTAAGATCTTACGGTATACGGCCTCGGTTTTGGTATTCGTGTAACCGAGTGCCGGATAGAAGGCGTGGCTCTCAATGCGTTTTACATTACTGAACACGACGACGGCCTCCGCCCCAATTTCCTTGGCCCATGCTTCAGCCTCGGCTACGAGCAGTCGTCCCACTCCCTGTCGGCGATGGGTATCGGCCACCACCAATCCGGTGATCTGCACCCGGAAACCCGAGGCCAGGGTGTTAAAGCTGTGGGCGGTCAACCAGCCGCAGACACGATCTTGATCATCCTCGGCAATGAAAACACGCTGATCCTCCCGTGGGATAATCCGCTGCAAGCGCACCTGCATGACGGCTGGATCCGCCGGGTAGCCCAAGGTTGCAGATAATGATGCTATTGCTGGGGCGTCTTGGGTAGTTCCCTCGCGAATCGATAACATGTCTTTGAATCAACGGTTGTTCACTGAAACTGATGCTCACAACCCCAGCATGAAATTAAACGTGCGGTCGCTTTCGCCGGGCAGGCCTTCGTGGCCATAGTCGGGATAAAACACGACTTCCTTCTTGGAGATGATCTTATTGTAAGCGGCGAACTGGGTCGAAGGCGGGCAGATCGTATCCATCAGGCCGGTATACATGAGCACTTCGGCTTTGATCCGCGGAGCGAGGTGCTGGCAGTCCACGTAGCCGAGGCGGGTAAAGACCTCGGCTTCGCGCTCGTGCCGGGGATCCATCATCCGGAAATAATAGCGCAGCTCGTCGTAGGCATCTTTAGCCTGATCCATTTCCCACACGCGTTGGTAATCACACAAAAATGGGAAAATCGGTGCGGCGCGTTTGATGCGTGGTTCCAAGGCGGCGCAGGCGAGGGTGAGTCCTCCGCCTTGCGAACCGCCCATGGCACCGACCCGGGTGGCGTCCACTTCCTCAAAACTCATGACGACGCGTGCGAGTTGGGCGGTGTCGAGGTAGATTTGGCGGAAGGCGAGTTTGTGCGGATCGGGATCGTCAAGGCCGCGGACTATGTGACCGCGCAGGGTCGTGCCCTTGACGCCGCCGACGTCCTCCGACCGTCCGCCTTGACCGCGACAGTCAAGTGCGGCCACGCAGAACCCTTCGCTGGTGAAGGCCAGTTTGGATGCGAAATCACCGCCATTGCCGGAGTAGCCGTGAAATTGCAAAATGGCGGGGCATTTTCCGGAGCGAGTTTTCGGCCGGACGTATTTCGCGTAAATCCGCGCTCCGCCTACACCGGTGAACCAGAGGTCGAACACTTCGCTGTTGCGCGGGGCAATGGCTTGGCTCGGCACCAACTCGGGCTTGGGGTCGGTCGCGTCGAGTTCGCGCAGGGCCGCCTCCCAGTAGGAGTCGAAATCGGCGGGCCGGGGATTCCGGCCTTGGTATTGGAGGAGTTCGGGAATCGGTTTGTCGATGAGGGGCATAGGAAAATTGGGTAAAGTTGCGGGTGCAGGATTAGACCAACGCAGCGATGTATTCGATACGGACTAATATTGAGGCGGAAGCAAGCCGGAGCATGGATGGCTTTCGGATTGTCTCAATCGCCGGTTAAGGTGTTAGTGCCCGTATGAAAGTCGCATTTATCAGTGGCACCAGTATCGTAAATTCCGATCTGTTTGCGAAGTGGGAGGTGAAAACGATCCATACCCCTCATGGCGATGTGACCTATAAGACCAAGGGTGACTTCGTGCTGATCAATCGCCATGGCTACGGATTCCCTTTGCCCCCCCATTCGATCAATTACCGCGCAAATATTCGCGCCCTGGCGGAATTGGGCTGCAAGGATATCGTTTCACTCAATTCGGTCGGATCACTGAAGAAGGACCTGCCTCCGGGGACCTTTGTCTCCTGTAGTGATTATGTCGGATTACAACAAGGTCCCGCGACCTTCTACGATGACGAACTCAAGGGCGGCGCGCCTGGGATCGCCAATAATTTGATCCCACTGCTGCTCGAAAAGCTTGCGCCCGAATTCAAGATTCATCCGGGCAAAGTCTACGTGCAGATGCGCGGGCCGCGTTTCGAAACGAAGGCGGAGATCCGGATCGTGCAGTCCTGGGGCGATGTAATCGGCATGACGGCCTGTCATGAGGCCGACCTTTGCACGGAGGCGGGCCTTAATTACAACAGCCTGGCCCTGATCGACAATTACGCGAATGGGCTCGAGGGCACCGAAATTGATTTCGCCAAGTTCAAGGACTTGGTGAAAGAGAACCAAGCCAAGGTGAATCGGCTCTTTTTGCGGATGCTGGAAATTCTCGCCTGAGGAATTCTCAGGATAGCAGATGCTTTTCGATCCGACGATCCGGCACGAGCCAGAGCACCGCCACCACGGTGTATAGCGATACGCCCAACCAGGGCATCCAGCACGAAAGTCCGATGCCGAGGGCATAAAGCAGCAAGGACAGCCGGCCTTTGGTGTCTGCGCCGATGGCCTTCGCCAGTGGCGAGTCCGCATCGTGAAAAGCCAGCAGCGCGCGGGTCAGAATGTAATAGGCCACGGCGGCCATGAATAAAACGCCGCCATAGAGCGCCACGGTGTGGGCCGCAAAATGGTTTTCACCCACCCATCCCGTCACAAAAGGGAACAGCGAAAGCCAGAACAGCAGGTGGAGATTTGCCCAGAGCACGCCACCCTTCACCTGCTTCACGGCTTGGAAGAGATGGTGGTGGTTGTTCCAATAAATACCGATGTAGATAAAGCTGAGCACATAGCTCAGAAATACGGGCAACAATGGCGTCAGGGCTGAGAGTTCTTCGCCATGCGGCACTTTCATTTCCAGCACCATGATGGTGATCACGATGGCAAGCACGCCATCACTGAAGGCCTCGAGTCGCGCTTTATGCATGCGGGTATGAAAAGCCGCAATTCGACCGGTGCAATCTGGGAATGGGAAGGACGCAAAATAATTACCCGGTTCATTTTTCGTGGCGTTCGGGTGAATTGTGAACAACCTTTCTGGTGATGAAAATTGGCGTAATCGGACTCGGAATCATCGGCCGGATTTGGGCCGGACATTATCACGCCGACGGCGTTTTGGCCGGCGTTTGGAATCGCACGCCTCAACCCGATGCCCCGGGTTGGATGGAGTCGCCGGAGGCGGTCGCCACGGTGGCTGATGTGGTGCAAATTGTCGTGGCCGATCCCCCGGCGGTGGAGTCTGTGCTAACACGTATTTTGCCCGCACTGGGCCCGGGGAAAATTGTGATGCAGTCGAGCACGATCGATCCGAAGAGTAGTGAAAAATTTCATGCCCAGGTCGCAGCAACGGGTGCGCGCTATCTGGAAGCACCATTTACTGGCAGCAAGCCCGGGGCGGAAACACGCAGGACCGTCTATTATCTCGGCGGGGAGGAGACATTGATCAAGGAATTGGAGCCAATCCTGAACGTTGTGTCACAGGTGCGCTTTCGTATTGGTGACCACCAACAGGCTTGCGCGCTGAAACTGGCGATGAACCTCAACCTTGCGGTGCAATTGGAAGCGCTATGCGAGAGTCTGGCCATAGTGCGACGGGCTGGGGTGAACGATGATATCTTCTTTGATGTGCTCAACGCCAATGCCGCTTGCTCTGGTCTGACAAAACTCAAGGAGCCCAAGCTGCGCGCGGGGGATTATACTCCGCAATTCTCGACCAAGCACATGGCGAAGGACATGCGCCTGGCCTCCAGCATCAACGGTTGCGAAGATTTTCCAGTGCTTGATGCGGTGCGTCATCGCCTTGCCGAGGCGGAGCGCGCCGGTTTTGCTGACGAAGATTTCGCGGCGGTGATGAAGCTGCTGGGGTGAGTCCGGTTTAGCCCGTCCTTGTCCGAAATAGGAAATTGCCTTTCCGGTGGTGGCTGACGGAGTGGAGCGGATGGACCCCGCAACCTCCGCCAAGTTGCAGCTTGAACTGCAGCGCACTCACCCCGATCACATCGTATATGTGCCACAGAGCCTCGACGGCTCGACCCACGACACCGGCAATGAGCATTTCCTTGTCTCAGAGCATCCACAGGGCGGGTTCTTTGCCGTTTGGACGCAGAGTTCCTACGAGGGGAAACCGGATCAGCGGGTGGTGTTTGCGCGGAGTTTGGATGCCGGCGCAACTTGGACGGCGCCGACTTTTGTCGCGGGTCCGGCGGATGGCGGCGGGATTGCGAGCTGGCAGTTTCCCCTGATTTCGAAATCCGGCCGGATCTACCTTTACTACAACCGTTACATCGGGGTGCATGATTATGCCATGTCCACCTGTGGGGTTATGGCAGGAAAATATTCCGACGACGGCGGTAAGACTTGGTCGGCGCAGCAGATTGTGCCGATGCCCAAATCAATCTGGGACAGCCGGGATCCGAAAATTCCGTCGAACTGGATAATCTGGCAGAAGCCGTTGAAGTTTTTTGACGGCAAATATTTTGCCGGCTTCACCCGCTGGGTGAGCCCGGAGGTATCCGGTCCGCGCAAACTCGATGTTTGGTGGTCACAACCATCCGTTGTCGAGTTCATGCGCTTTGAAAATGTCGACGACGATCCGGAACCGGGTGACCTACAAATCAGTTATTTTGCCGCCAATGAACAGGCGCTCCAATATGGTCACATCGGTCACCCCGAGGTGAGTGTGGTGCAGGAACCCGCAATCGTGCCGCTGCCGGACGGCCGGTTATTTTGCGTGATGCGCAGCAATGCCGGGCATGCAGTTTGGTCTGAATCTGCGGATAAAGGCGAGACTTGGACCCAGCCGGTGGCTTTGCGCCAGACCGACGACCGGCTGCCGCTGCCGCACCCGTGCAGTCCAAGTCCAATCTACGAGATCTCGCCCGGCGAATATGTTTTCTTCTTTCATAACCATGACGGCCACATGGGCGGATGGGGTCCCATGAAGAGTGAACAACACCGGCGGCCGATCTGGTTGGCGCGGGGGCAATTTCGTCCCGGAGCGAAGCAACCCGTGTGGTTTTCCGAACCACAGTTCTTCATGGACAACGGTGGAGTGCCGATGCTGCGCGCGGATTTGGCCATGTATGCCAGCACCACGCCGACTCCGGACGGGTTGACCCTGTGGTATCCCGAACGAAAGTTCTTCCTGCTGGGCAAAACGATTTCGCGGACATCCCTCGCGGATGTCGCGGTGCCTTCATGATCAAGTTTACTGGTGCCACGAATTCGATTGTGGAGTGCAGCCGAGATTTTTTTTGAACACCCGGTGAAACTGTGGGTAGCTGCCAAAGCCAGCCGCAAGGGCCGCGGCTAGCATGGTGAGCCGTTGACCGTTGCCATAGAGGCGCAGAAATTTGCCGAGTCGCTGACGGTTGCGGAAATCCACGATTGTGGTGCCGGTTTGCTGCTTGAACAGGCGGCTCAGCCGCGCGGGGCTCAAGCCGGTCTGCCGGGCGAGCTGGACGAGATTTATTACATCGCTCTCTCGCTGGAGAATTTGCGCGGCTTTATCCACGGCGGGGTGGACATCTTCTATTGGAATGGCACTGGCTTTTTCGAAAACCTGCCACGCCGTCAGAAAGGCGTAACCGAGGCCGGCGTTGAAATGCGCCGCTTGTTCTTTGGTCGTCGCGACCTCTTCCAACAGAGTGCAGAGCTGCTGCACTTGCTTTAATGGCAGACGACGGCAGACCTCGCCGCTCGCGCGATCGCGCCGCAGGGGTGCATGGTTGTCATCGGTCGCGAGTGTCCCGAGAGCTTGCGGCCGGAATACGCCGATCCACATTTCGAAATCATCGGTTTCCTGCACGAGCACATGACTCTGGGTGGGGTAGAGCCAGATAAGGTCACCCCGCCGCACCTGATACTTTTCGTTATCCAGCAGGTAAACACCCGAGCCCCGCGTGATGAGGTTGAATTCCAACTCGACGTGGTGGTGATAGGTGTGCCGCCACTCCTGAAAACGGTAGTGCCAAAGATTCCCCTGCCAGTCTTTTGGGAGATTCAGTGCTTCAAGCATGACGACAAAAAATGATAACATGACGCCGGAAAACGAGAAGAAACCACGTTCCCGTTGTAGTATGCTATTCGGCCATGAGCCTTCTTACCCCCGAACAAAGCGCCCTCTATCACGAGGAAGGATATTTCATTTTGCCGGGCATCCTGCCGCCCGAAACATTGACGATGCTCCGCGAGGAGTGCTCGTATTTTCTTGGTTACATGGATGCTTCCATGGACGCCAAAGGGGTTGAAGTGGATGGCATCAATCACCGCGGAAAACGTTACTTTATTGGCAATCGTTACCGGTTGAGTCAGCGCATGCGAGACTTTGCCTTTAGCCCGATGATGGCCGAAGTGGCGCAGGCCGCGTTGGGACCTGATGTGTATTTATTCAATGAGCAATGGGTCGTGAAAAACGCGGAGCAGGGGATGAAATTTGGTTGGCATCAGGATAGTGGATACGTGATGAAAAGTCATCCCGAGGCGCCGCATCCAGCCTATCTCACCTGCTGGGTGACGCTGGACGATGTCAGTGAAATTAACGGCACGGTATATCTGCTGCCCCACTCCCGCGGCGGCACCAAAAACACCATATTCAGCCACGAGCTCGAACCCGGTTCGAATGACCTGATTGCCTACAAAGGCGATGATCCGGGCGATCCTTTGATTGTGCCTGCCGGCACGATTGTGGGATTCTCCAGCTACAATTTCCACCGCAGTGGTCCCAACACGACCAATCGCATGCGACGCATCTATCTGCCCCAATATTCCGCGGCCCCGATTGGCGGAGACGCCGTGCGTGCATGGGCGATGGCCGTGCCATTCGTGAAGGACGGCAAAATCATCTACGATCGCACCAGTGATACGGCGGAAAAATACGGCCCCTTCGGAAAGAAGAAATAAAGTATTCCTGGCAGAGCCTCTGTTACGGACTGGCACCCTCATGTCGGTAGTCAGTCCAGATTTCTCCTGCCGCTAGGCCAACTGGCGGTGGATAAATTCGGCAATGTGCCGGATGGCCTCTGCACTCTCCGGCAGACCGCGGATTTGAAACACGTGGCATTGCCCCGGCCAGATTTCGAGTTGAACCGTTACGCCATCGGCCTGTGCCTTGGCGGCAACGCGAATGCTGTCATCGAGAATCACTTCATAATCGCCGACTTGGATGAGCAAGGGAGGGATGCCCGTGTAGTCACCGAAAACCGGTGAGGCGAGGGGATCCTCGGCGTTGCCGCCGGCTAGATAGAGCTGCACAAATTTCCCGAGACTATCCGGGTGCATGTAGAGTTCGGTATCGGCCCGGCTCCGGATGGATTCGCTCGATAGGGTGTGATCTGCGAATGCCGACAAAGCGATGCCGCCGGCGGGCAGAGGCAGGCAGCGATCACGCAGCGCCAGTAAAGTGGCCAAGGTTAACCCACCGCCGGCGGAATCTCCGGCAATAAACGTATGCTTTGCGGAGGTCGGTCCCGTGGGGCCGTTAAGTGTCATCCAGCCGTATGCGTGGATGCAGTCATCCAATCCGGCGGGAAAGGGATGCTCCGGGGCCAACCGGTAATCAATTAACAAGACGGCGCATTTCGCCGCCGCCGAGAGCATTGCGGCCAAAGGAATGTAGTTGGCCCCCGAACCTGAGACAAAACCACCGCCATGGAGGTAAAGCAGTCGCAGATCAGGATCGGCCCCGGGAGCTACCACCCATTCGCCCGGGATCGTATCAATTTTGGTGCGAATGCATTGGACGTTGGGATCGGCGGGTTCTTGTCGTCCCTCCATCACCTCACGCAGGGTGATCAGACTGAATTCGTTCCCCTGAGCCCCAAATTGAGGATACTTCCGGGTCTCCAACCAATGCGCGTGGCTTTCAGGTGAGATATTCAAATTGGATTAAAGCTATGACATTAGGCTTCGAATGGTGCTCAAGTCTTGTTGCAGATCACCTTCTTGGCGGATCGCGTAGCTGGATAGCTCTTCGGGAGTCAGGCGGTCGAGATTTAGCAGGTATCCGCTGGAGCGTGCGTCTGCGACTGTCGCATAATTGGGGATTTGGGTGTAGTTGCCTACAGGCTGCAGGTCGGGGCGTTTGAATTTATTGAGCGGCGCCGAGTAGCCCGTGCAGTTTTGAATCAAGACGCGGCCCACGGTCGATTGAGTTTGAATGACTTTGAGGATGGACGGCAGCTCAACATCTCCCGTGCCCAAGGGCACCCCAACGCTATAAATCGTAGCTCCGACCCGAATGAGTTTCTGGTCCTTGATGTGCGTCGAAATGGCGACAGGGGCGAGCACCTGCGCGGCCATCAACGGGTCGCCGTAAACCACCAGATCGTTGCCGGTATCGAGGCATGCCCCGACAATCGGATCGTCGATTACTTTAATTAGCTGGCCCAGTTCAGCGGCAGTTACATCTTCGTGATTCTCAATCGCGATCCGGACGCCGAGTTTACGGGCGAAGGGCAGCACTTGGTCCATAGCGGCCCGGGTTTGTGCGATGGTCTCTCCGATTGAGCCTTGGAAGCCGATCACCGTGCGAAGGACATCCGCCCCCACTGCCGCCGCTAACTCCAATTGATGGGTGATCAGCGATGCGTCGGTGGCGTGGCCACCGCCGACTTCGGCAAAGAAATTCAGATCAGCGAGCCGCCTGCGGACGTGCTCAACATGGGAAGTGTTTGCTGGATCCGCACCAAGAAAGCGGCCGTCTGGTCCGTTGATATTGATCTGGATGCCCGTAAAACCGTGTTCTGCCATCCAGTCGAGCGTGCGGAAGACATCGTAACGGCCGGCGGCCAGCGCGATGTGAAACGAAAAAGTATCCAGGCCGATCTTCATTCGCGTTGAAAAAAGAGCACGCTGGCGAGCAAGGCCCAGAATACACCAAAAGCGGCCGCGAATAGCCCTGCCTTGCCAGCCACTTTCAGGCTCCAGACAGATTTGGCGAGACCGCCAAAAAACATCAGGATCAAACCGAGCTTGAGGCTCCGTTGCCAGAATGCGCTGAGTGATACGATCATCAGGGCCAGGACCGCGAGCAATGCGCCCACTTTTGCCGGCGTCCACGGCGGCGAAACGTAGGGTTTCTCCACTTCAATGAAACGTTCGACCCATGGATGGACGACCTGCGGTTTAGGGAACCAGCACCAGCTGGTCGCCAACCCCAATACCCCCAGCAGCAGCACCGGCCAGCTTTGTAGCCAGGCGCCATGGAACATTACGATGCCGAATACCGGTCGCATGAACCAGCTCCACGGATTTTTATGCCGTTCCCACAATTTGGCCAAGAGGGCATTCATGTTATGCCAGATGATCAGACGGTTTATGCTTCGGTGCAATGAAGATGGGTTTGCATTTGCCCAGATGGAGTTCGGCATTAGCTTGGGCCCATGAGCGACTTCGTGGGAGCAGACCAAATGGTGACGTCGGGTCAGGCACTGGAGCGACTGCGGGTCAACATGCGGCAGACGATCAAAGGCAAGGACGAGGTGATCGAGCAGGTGCTCATCGCCTTGCTGGCTGGTGGGCACGTCTTGATCGAGGATATGCCCGGGGTGGGCAAGACGACTCTGGCTTATGCATTGGCCCGTTCGATGGACTGCGATTTCTCGCGCATCCAATTCACCAGCGATCTGTTGCCCGGCGATGTGACCGGGGTCGCCATCTACGATGAAGCCGACAAGAATTTTGTATTCAAGAAGGGGCCCATCTTTGCCAATGTCGTGCTGACTGATGAAATCAACCGGGCCACCCCGAAGACGCAGTCGGCTTTATTGGAGGTGATGGATCGGGCTCGGGTAACCGTGGATGGAGTGGCGCATGCCATTGGCACGCCATTCATGGTGTTCGCGACCCAGAATCCTTTGGACTACGAAGGCACATTTCCGCTGCCCGAGAGCCAGATGGACCGCTTTCTGATGCGGCTGCACATGGGCTATCCTGATACAGCTCATGAGTTGGAAATTTTGCGCACCGCCCGCACCAACTATGATGCCATCGCGCTGAATCCTGTGGTTAACCGCGCCGAATTCACCGGACTGCAAGCGCTCACCAGCCAAGTCTATCTGGAGGAGACGGTGCTCGATTATATTCTGAAACTGGTCACAGCCACCCGAACCGAGGCTGAATTCAAGGGCGGGATCAGCGTGCGTGGCGGCTTGGCCCTGCGCACTGCGGCCCAGGCCCGGGCAATCCTGCATGGTCGGGATTTTGTGATGCCCGATGATGTGTCCGAGTTGGTCGTCCCGGTTTTTGCCCACCGGCTTACGTTGGTGCGCCCGGCCGGGGACCCGTTGGAAGAACGTCGAATGGTGACCGTGGCCCTCAAACGCATTGTAGGCGCAATCCCCCTGCCGGCCTGAGCATACCCATGGCGGATATTGCCAATTCGCCGGGTTGGGATGGACCCGATGGTGAGGGCCGGGCCAAAGCGCGCTTTCGGTGGCGCAACGTGGTATGGGCGCTGATCTATCCACGTCGTCATCATCATATGGTGCCGACGATCTCGGGTGTCCTGCTGATTGCCCTGTCACTGGGGATCGGCACGGCGGCCTACAACTCGTCGAACAATATTTTATTCATCACCCTGTCCCTGCTACTGGCCTGCCTGATCTTGAGCGGAGTCTTGTCGTGGTTGAATTTTTCCCACCTGCGCTGGCGATTGTTTTTTCCGGCAGCCGCCCGGGCGAAGATGGACACCACCGTGGCACTCGAATTGCTGAACGGAAAAAAGATGCTCCCGACTTACGGGCTCGAATGCACGTTGGCTGCCACCCCCGTCCGGCGAGATGCCGGCAGCAGACCGGAAACCACTTTCACCGCACGAGGCAAGGATGTGAAAGCTCTCTGGCGCCAAAAGCCCGAGGAGGTAAATGGTCGCCTGATTCTGCCGGGCCGGTTGGATGCCCAAGCCACCATCCAACTTGACTGGACGTGGCAGCCGCCGCGTCGGGGCAAGTGGGATGTCTCCGTGCGGCACGTGGCCTCATTTTTCCCTTTTGGCTTTTTCAACAAGAAGCTTGCCGCTCACCTGACCCGGACTCTGACGGTGTGGCCGGCCATCATTGAATACCAACGGCACCCGGTCGGTGGATTCCGCTGGTCAGGGGTAACTGAACGGCTTTCACGCGCCGGCAGCGGCAACGACCTTTTGGCGCTGCGTCGTTATGCACCCGGTGATTCGCATCGCTTGATCAATTGGAAGGCGAGTGCGCGCACGGGACAATTGCTCGTGCGTCAATTTGCCGCCGAGGCGAACGAAAGTTATACGCTGTGGCTGCAGACCGATCCGGCATTGTGGTCACGTCCTGAGCAGTTTGAACGTGCCTTGAGTCTGGCCGCGACGCTCGGCGAGGATTTGTTTCGGGCGGATCGATTGCATGCGGTCAGGATTGATCATCACTCCCCGCGGGTTATCCGCCATGGCCGGGATTTTGAGGCATTCCTGGATGATCTCGCTCAACTCGAGCCTCGAGAAACCAAGGATGTTTATAGGGAGGCACCCATCAACCATGCGCCTCGCAACCAACTCACCTTCATGCCGGACGGGACCAACGGTGTGATCGCCCTGATTGATGGAAACAAAACGGCCACAGCTTAATCTCGACGAACTACACCGGCTCAAGTGGTTCTTGGGCGGTGTCTTGGTGCTCCTGTCAGTTTCAACGGTGCTCTATCTGGATATCCCCGCGTGGTTTTTGATGTTCCTGACTATTGGTGGTGTCGGGGCCGTCATGTTTAAACCGGCTTGGCCATCGCGGGTGCCGGCCTTGGTTCACCGGCTGGCCTTTCCGGGCATCGTGGCAATTTTCATCGGTGACATTTATCTGACCACCGAGGTGCTGCCGGCCTTGGTGCGTTTGGATCTGCTCCTGTTGTTTTACCGCGGGGTAACTTACCGCCAACGACGTGATGACCTGCAGATCATTGTGTTGGGGCTGTTCCTGATCGTGCTCGCGGGGGTGTTGACGGTTTCACTTCTCTTTGCCGTGCAGATACTGGCTTTCAGTGCCTGTGCGCTGGCATTTTTGCTCATCATCACCCTGGTGCATGCCAGTGATCCAACCCCTGTTCCCTTGGTCGCTGGGACGGTGCCGACTTGGTCTCGTATTACGTTGAAAACGCTGTTGCGTCGCGTGCGGGCGGCCACGGATTGGCGGATCGCACTACTCGGCGGCAGTTTGTTCGGCGGACTGGTGGTGCTGTCCGCCCTCCTGTTCATGGCGATACCGCGTTTTGAACTGCAGAACAGTTTATTCATGGAGCGGTTCGTTTCCAAAAAATCACGCACCGGATTTTCCGACCGGATCAAGTTCGGCGACGTCACCGACATTCAGCAGGACCGCAGTGTAGCGCTCAGCATCGACCTTAGTGACCCAAGCCGGATACCGGCCCAGCCGTATTGGCGCATGGTGGTGCTTGATGAATACAAGGATGAGACCTTCCGGGTTTCACCGGTGCTGCAACGTGACGAGTTTTTGGCGAATCGCAGTAGTGCCTACTTACGAGGTCGTGCCCGGGCCCAACTTGGGTCACCGGTTTACTGGACCTTTTATTTGGAATCTGGCGTGAGCCGATACTTGCCGCTGGCAGGCCAATTTGAGCAGTTGTGGTTTAGGGACCGGCAGAACTTTCAAGTCGCGGGTGATCTGGGTGTCGTAGCTTTGCGCGATGAACCGGTTTCGATGACGGCCTACCGGGTCGAAGGCATGCCGACGGGTGCGCAATTGCCGGATCCGAATTTTGTGCGTGAGTGGGCGGTCCGTAATGATACGGAAAATAACAGTGCACAGTCTCTGCTAAAATTGTCTCTGAATCCGGCCGACACGGAACGGTTAAGGCAATTAACCCAGACAATTGCTGCGGGAGAGAAACTGAGTGTGACGGAATTTGCGCGCCGCGCGAGTGCATGGCTGGCGCGACAGCATCAATATGGTTTGCAATCACGCACTCCGGCGGGTGGGGGCGATGCCTTGGTGCGTTGGATGATTTCCTCGGAACCGGGACACTGCGAATTGTTTGCCGGATCGATGGTGCTACTGGCCCGGGCGGCGGATATACCTGCGCGGGTGGTCACGGGCTTTCGCGGCGGATCGTGGAACGGCTACAGTAACAGCTTCACACTGCGTAATTCGGATGCCCATGCGTGGACGGAACTCTTTGATTTTGAATCCGAGAGTTGGATTCGAGTTGATCCGACCCCGGGGGCTCCGATCACCGGCGCCGAGGCAACGGCCTTGTCGGCATTGCAAACCCGCGAAGTGGATCGGAGTTGGTCGGCCCGCTTGGACAGCTTGCGCATTTTCTGGTATCGGCGCATTGTTAATTTTGACCAGCGTTCGCAGGTGGAAACGATCAAGGCGGTCAAAACTGCGACTGAGGAAATGGGGAAGCGCATCCGGGAATGGATTCACGCCCAAACGACCCGCCTGAAAGCCTGGCTGTTGGCGCCGTGGAATGCGGGGCGGTTGGTAAAGTGGCTGATCGCGGGTGCCTTCACCGTGGTGGTGGTGTGGTTCGTTGTTCCGCTCTGGCGTCGACTGCGTCCATTGACTTGGCGTCACCGGCGCGGTCGGTTGAACCCAATCCGATTGGAAGCAAGCAAATGGCTGCAACTTCTGACGGGCAAGTCAGACGATGCCGACCTACGGCAAGCTTTGGCGCGTTTGCGCTACGGTCCGGAAACCGGTTGGTCGGAGTCTGCGCGGATATTTGGGCGTGCCCGCCACGAATGGCGGCAGGTGCGTGGAAGGCGGATCAGTTCGCCTTGAAGGCACTCAAACTCGGATTCGCAGGTTGGTTTTTCTTCCGAAAATATTCCTGCAGGATCCGGCTGGCGACGGGAGCGGCATAAAGTCCGCCCCCAAATTCTTCGCCGGCGGTGTCGCCCTCGATGGCTATTGCGATGGCGATCTCGGGTTTTTCGGCCGGGGCAAAGCAGATGAACCAAGCGACGTTCTTATTGCCGGGAATTTGGGCGGTGCCGGTTTTGCCTGCGATGGTCACGCCCGGAACCCGCAGGGCAGGCAGGTTGGTCAATACTTTGGCGGTGCCGATCGTGGTGCAATCGACCATACCTTTGAGCAGAGCGGCGCGTTGTTTGGGCGCCAGTCCGATGGATTCGGTGTGCTGGGTCGGGGCATTGGCTTGATGGATCAGTGTGGGCTTGGTGAAGACCTCGCCACGCGCGACTGAGGCCGTAAACGCGGCCATTTCCAATGGGGTTACCAATACGTAACCCTGGCCGATGGCCATGTTGGCGGTATCCCCGGGAAACCAATTTTGCCCGATATTGGCCACTTTCCATGCGTTGTCGGGCATGACCATGCGTGAGGTTTCATGCGGGAGCTGGATGCCAGTGGGTCCATCCATGTGAAACCGGCGGCCCTCGGCGGCGAGTTTTTCTGCGGTGGTCCGCCAACCCACCTCGTAGAAATAAATATCGCAGCTGGATGAAATCGCTTCCGGCAGCAGCACGTCCCCGTGATGTCCGCGGCCGTTGTAGCAGACAAAATTGCGCCCATTGCGATGGAGGACTCCATCGCAATTGATGATGGGGTCATCGGGGTTGATTGCGCCGCTGCGCAAGCCGGCGATGGTGGTCAGAATTTTGAAGGTGGAGCCAGGCGGGTAGGCACTGCTGATCGCGCGGTTGGCCCAGGCTTCGCGTTTTTCAATATCCTTGCTATCGGCAAAGGAGAGGCGCGGTGAAAAGATACCCAAATCATAATCGGGCACACTGGCCAATACGAGCACCTCGCCAGTTTTCACATCCATCGCAACGGCGGCGCCGGGGGTATTGAATTCGCGCAATTTGGATTCGGCGGCACGCTGCAAATCCATGTCCAGCGAGGTGACCAAATTCTCCCCTTGCACGGGTTGCTTTTTTTCCAGCGGTGGGTTGATCCGATATCCGGCGGGATCCACGCGGAAGATCGTGCCGCCGGACTCACCCTGCAGTCGGTTGTCGAAAACCTTCTCCAAGCCGTCTCGACCAATACTGCCCTTGAGTTTGAAAGTGCGCAGGTCATCCCCGGGGAAATCCTCGGCCTCAATATCGGGGTTGATGCCGACGTAGCCGAGCGTATGGGCGGCGGCGGCCCCAAAGGGATAATAGCGTGTGCTCGAAGTGTAAACCTGCAGGGGTGAAGTTACGGGCAGACTTTCCAGCAGGCGGGCATATTCCTTGGGCTCGAGATCATCGAGCAGGGTGTAGGGCAGGAGCAGCTCGCGCACGAAATGCTTGGTCAGATCACGGCCGTCGACCTGATCGTTGCGGCCGAGGATAGCATTCACCTGATCCAGGTAGCGCTGCACCACGCTGGCTCGGGCAATCTGCTCAAGTTGATAAGAGGTCGGCAGGTCCTTGTCACCGGTATCGCGGTAATTCTTGCGGATGCGGATATATTCACGACGGAATTCGCGCCGCAGCTCATCGAGATAAAGCACCACGGAAAAGCGCGGGCGGTTGCCGACGATCAGGCGGCCGTCGCGATCGTAGATATTGCCGCGTGGTCCCGGCACCAGGATGCGGCGCTGGCTTTGCATGCGTTCGCGTTCATGGTGTTCGTCGCTCTTGAAGAGCTGTTGGAACGCAATTCCCCCGGCGAGCACGAGCAATAACAGCGCTATGATGAAATAGAAAACGATGACCCGGACATCATAGCCCTTGTGAGATTCTACGAGGCTGCCCGATTGGGATGAAAGATCGCCGGACATGGTTAGAAACGGCTACGCATGGCGAATCGATCCAACAGGAGAATGCGCGACTGGAGGGAGAAATACCACGGACCCACCAGCACGATGAATAGTTGTGAAAGCAACAGATCAAAGAGCATCCGCGGCCACAAATTGCCCAACAGGGGCGCTTTCACCGTCATGATCACCGCGAGGACTGTATATAAAACAAAATTAGCGATGAGCGCGACGACCAGTTGGGTGGTGGGATCGCTCGCGGGAATACGATGATGCGCTTTGCTGATCAGGGCATGGGCCGTGGTAAACAGCAGCAGATGGGTGCCGAAGGGCACGGCGCTGTTGGCGTCGCAAAGCAACCCGGCGACCGCGCACATCAACAAGCCACCCCGGGCGGGCAGACGCAGGGCGGTAAAAGTCACATAGAGGGCACCGGCGAACACATACATATGCCAGGCTGACAGGTAGTGATTGAGCTGGGTGACAATCACCCAGAGTAGGAAAAGGGACAGAAACGTGAGCAACCACTGACGTTTCATGGTTACTCCTGGGAGATGGGCACGAGCACCGTGACCTCGGTGAGTTCACTCAGACGCGGATCGAGTTCGACCTCACCGGTCTTGAACAATCCATCAGTGCTCGGTTCAAGTTTGACGACACGACCCAAGGTGAGACCGGCGGGAAAGACCCCGCCTAGACCCGAGGTCACCAAACGCTTGGTGGAGTTGGCGCTGGCGAAAATGTCGATGGGCACAAACTCGATGATCCCACGGGCCGGACCAAAGGTGGGATTCAGTCCTCCTTGAAAACTCATCGGACGATCATCGCCCTCCACCACGGCGGCCAGTCGCACCCCGGGGCTGCTGATCAGCTCGATGGTAGAGGTGTAGGCGTGCACTTCACTTACCCGGCCGACGATGACACCGGAAAAGACCACCGGGGAACCCACGGTGATCCCATAGTTGCGGCCTTTGCGAATTGTGAGGCGCTGCCACCAAGCCGAGAAATCGCGTCGCACCACCCGGGCGTGTTCAAAACGATGTTCCGCGTGGGCGGGTATCCTCAGCAAATTCTGCAGTCGTTCGATATCGTTATGCAGTTTGGTGTTTTGCTGCACCGCCAGATCGTAGGACGCATTGATACGGGCCAAATCGCGACCCGCTTCGATCAATTCCAGTTTGGAGTGCGCGCGCAGCGACCAGAACTCCTGCAAATCACGAACGGCCGACGCGCTGACACTGATCGGCGCCTGCAATTCAAAGAAGGAGGCCCGCAGAAACGACTTGATGGCAACGGGAACAACCAGCCATGCCGCCACGACAATGGCTAGGGTCAGGAAGGGTTTGGCCTGATCGAATCGTTGGAGAGGCACGGTGTTGGCGGAAGCTAACCCGTGCGAACCTCATGGCCACCAGAAAGTTTATGCCCTGCGGCAAAAATACCCTCAGACGTGCTGCATCAGCCAAGCCAGATCACTCAAGACTTCACCGGTGCCATTGGCGACGGCGGAGAGCGGATCGTCTGCGATGGTCACTGGCAGACCGGTCTTGTCGCTGAGCAAGCGGTCAATACCGCGGATCAAGGCGCCACCACCAGCCATGACGAACCCGCGGTCTACCAAGTCCGCGGAAAGTTCCGGCGGGCAACGCTCAAGGGTCACGCGGACCGCATCCACTATCGCCGCGATCGTGTCGCTGAGCGCTTCGCGGATTTCCTGAGAAGTGATATGAATGGTCTTGGGCAGGCCGGCAACTGAATCGCGCCCTTTGACCTCCATCGTGAGTTCCTCGTCCAGCGGATAAGCCGAACCGACGCGGCATTTGATTTCTTCCGCCGTGCGCTCACCAATCAACAGATTGTAGGCGCGCTTCATGTAATTGATGATCGCGCTGTCCAGCTCATCACCCGCCACGCGGATGGATTTCGAGAATACGATGCCATTCAGGGAGATAATGGCGATTTCGGTGGTGCCACCGCCGATATCGACAATCATGTTGGCGGCGGGTTCATCAATCGGCAGGCCTACGCCTATGGCCGCGGCCATCGGTTCAGGGATGGTGATGACGTCGCGGGCTCCGGCATGGAGGGCGGAATCCTTGACCGCGCGCTTTTCCACTTCGGTGATTCCGGAAGGGATGGCGATGACGACCCGCGGTGGCGCGCGAAAGGAGGAATTGGAAACCTTGCGGATAAAATAGCGCAGCATCGCCTCGGTGACATCGAAGTCGGCGATCACGCCGTCCTTCATCGGGCGGATGGCGGTGATGTTGCCCGGGGTGCGCCCCAACATGCGTTTGGCCTCATCACCCACGGCACGAACCTTACGGGTATTGGTATCGAGTGCCACGACGGAAGGCTCGCGTAGAACGATGCCCTTGTCCTTCAGATAGACGAGGGTGTTTGCGGTGCCCAAGTCTATGCCGATGTCGTTGGAGAAATAGCCGAGGAAATTAGCTGCCATAATTGCGGGAGAAGGTGGCGCTGTTCCGCCAACGGAAACGAATCGGTGCATGCCGGGGGTGTCAACGCGGTAAATCGTATCATGGTCCGAAACTTACGAAGCGGACTTGACCCAAATGGATGGCAACGGCGGACTGCTGAACGAGTGAGGCGTCGTTATGCACGGAATTGATTTCATACAGGACTTGGCTGTGGTGGTGCTGGTGGCCGGGCTGGTTGGCTGGGCCTGTCAGCGCGCAGGCTTGTCGGTAGTGGTCGGCTATCTCCTCGCGGGCATGGCCATCGGGCCCTTCAATCTGCCCGTCGCCCTAGTCTCCGACATCGATCGGATCGAGACGCTTTCCCAGATGGGCTTGGTCTTCCTGATGTTCTCCATCGGAATGAAACTGAGCTTTCGTAAGTTACGTAAACTCGGCCTGCCGTTGGTGATCGCGACCGCGATTGAAGCAGTGGTTATTTACCAGCTTACCCGCGCGACCGGCGGTCTCATGGGCCTGAGCACCACAGAGACCGTTTTCGTCGGGGCAATGCTGATGATTTCCAGTTCAGCCGTGATCATCAAGGTGCTCGCGGATATCGGTGCGACCCACGAGAAGGCCGGTCAAATGGCGATGGGCGTCTTTGTGGTTGAGGACGTCATCGCCGTGCTACTGCTGACCGGTTTGAGCTCCTATGCCAGCTTGGCGGGTGCGCATTCCGCAACCACACCCCTGAGTCACACGTTGCTTCTATTGACCGCGTTTGTGGTCCTGGTTGGCGTCGTAGGCATCCTGTTTGTGCCGTGGCTGTTGAAACGGCTCAGCCTCACGGGAAGCGCGGAGTTGCCGACGCTGGTGCAGGCAGGATTGCTGTTTGTGCTGGCAACGGCCGCGCAACGGGCCGGCTTTTCACTCGCCCTCGGGGCATTTTTGCTGGGGGCGATTGTGGCGGATACCCCGCAACGGACCCAGGTGGAACGCACATTTGAGGGCCTCCGGGATGTCTTCAGTGCGGTGTTCTTTGTTTCGATCGGCATGTTGATTGATGCGACGGCGCTTTGGGAGGTTTGGCCATTGGTGCTGGCGGTGGCCGCGCTGGCGCTGATCGGACGTTCATTGGCTTGTGCGACGGGCTTATTGATTACCGGGTCGCCGACCGCCGAGGCGGTGCGGGTGGGTTTATTGGTGGTGCCAATCGGCGAGTTTACCTTTATCATCGCGCAGTTGGGAACCGCCGGTGGGGTGCTGCCGAAAAGTTTTCAAGCGGTGGCGGTGGGAGCAGCACTCTTGACCACCCTTGTCGCACCCTTTCTGGCACGCCGTTCTAATCGGATTGCTGATTGGACTGCCGCCAGTGAACCGACGTGGCTTTCCGCGTGGCTGACATCGTATCGAGGCTGGTTGGAGCGGTTGCGGCAGCACGAATCAGGCAATCTGTTATGGCAACTCAGCAAGAAACGTCTGATCCAGATCGGCGTCGAATTGCTGTTGGTGACCGGTTTGTTTGCCTTTTCCGGTCCTTTGCTGGGCATGCTGTTAAAGCTGATCCCGCGGGACTGGTTGTTCCCCTACGGACCGCAGATTCTGTATTGGGTCGGCATTTGTCTGTTGAGCGTGGCGCCGTTGGTGGCGATTTGGCGTAATTTGTCCGCCTTGGCCATGCTGGTGGCAGAAGTGGTATTCACGCCTTATCCCGGCCAAGCGGCACGTTTCGCCCCCATGCTTGAACTGACCTTGAAGGGCACGGGTGGGCTGCTGATTTTTCTGTGGCTGAGTTCCTTTCTGCCACTGGGCGGCGGCGCACGCTGGGTCCCATTGGTGGTGGTCGCCGTGGTGGTTCTGGTCGTTTCACTCTTCCGTCGCAAACTGATCTACTGGCACAGTGTCTTGGAGGTTGAATTGCAGGACCGCTTGGCCCAACCCGCCAAGAGTGGCACGGCCCCCGGCTGGTTGGTGCCGCACGCGGAATGGGATATGTCACTTTCCGAATGCATGTTGCCGGATTTAGCGGATGTGCGGGGATTGACTCTGGGAGATATGGGTTTGCGGGCGAAACTTGGCTGCACCGTTGCGGGGGTGGAACGCCAGGGTGTCATGATCGAAACTCCGCCGGCAAATTTCGCCCTTTATCCCCGTGATCGTGTTTTACTCTTGGGGCACCCGGAACAGACAGCTGCCGGCAAAGCTTTCCTGATGCGAGTATCGGGTGCGGTGACGGCATCGGAGTTTGATGATGTCCGCATGGAAACAATCAAGGTGCCGGCGGGCAGTGTGCTGGCCCGGCAAACCTTGGCCGAACTGGCGCCGACCAAAAAAACCGGCGTCCAGATTGCGGGCATCAATCGACATGGCCTGCGCATTCTGAATCCCGGCGGAGACGAGAAACTATTCGAGCAAGATGAGGTATTGCTGCTGGGCAGCGCTGAACAGATCCGGGCGTTCACGGCTTGGGCTGCAGAGCAGGCCACCGTTACCGGAGAATAAAAAAGCGCGCCCTGGGGCGCGCTGAGAAATCCAAGCCGATCTGTTCAGATCAAGCGGATGTGTCCGGACCCTTGGTCTCGGGCTTCTTTTTGGCTTCGGTCGACTCTTCCTCATCCTTGGTCGCCTTCTTGAATTCCTTGATGGATTGGCCGAGACCCTTGGCCAGCCCGGGCAGTTTGGCGCCGCCAAACAACACGAGCAGGATGACCAAAATGACGATCAGCTCGGTGGTGCCGAGACCGAAGATACCCGCGATAACTGCGGAAGAGGAGTCCATGGTGAGAAGCTAGATTGGTTACGGATACTGTAAAGCGGGAAACCGATCAGGGGCGCGGGATCAAGGCCGAGGCGAGGGCGGCGATACCACTGACGGCCGAACCGGGTTGTTGCTGCGCGTTGCCGGCGGCGACCTTGAGCAGGTTCTGCGCGTTGTCGATCTGTTCGGCATCGAAGAAGCCGTGCAGCTGGCGAATGCGAGTCGGATGGCGCATTTTGCGGAGGGCCTTGGCCTCGATCTGACGAATACGTTCGCGGGTGACCTTGAATTGCTTGCCGACTTCCTCGAGGGTGCGGCTGTAGCCGTCGACCAGACCGAAACGCAGGGACAGCACGCGGCGTTCGCGTTCCGTGAGGGAGTCTAGCACGTCGATGATCTTTTCGCGTAGGAGCGAGAAAGCGGTCATGTCGTATGGATTCTCGGCCGACTTGTCCTCGATGAAATCACCGAAGCTCGTGTCGTCACCGTCGCCAACCGGGCTCTGCAGAGAGATGGGTTGTTGGGCCATCTTCATGATCTGCTGCACACGCTCGACGGGCAGGTTCATCTCGTCCGCAACCTCTTCTGGGGTCGGTTCGTGACCGAATTCTTGGAGGAGTTGCTTCTGCACCTGCATGACCTTGTTCAAGGTCTCGATCATGTGGACCGGGATGCGGATGGTGCGGGCTTGGTCGGCGATCGAACGAGTGATGGCCTGGCGAATCCACCACGTGGCATAGGTGGAAAATTTGTAGCCGCGGCGATATTCGAATTTTTCGACCGCCTTCATCAGGCCCATGTTGCCCTCTTGGATGAGGTCGAGGAAGGAGAGGCCGCGATTGGTGTATTTCTTCGCGATGGAGATTACGAGGCGCAGATTGGCTTCCACCATCTCGGTCTTGGCCTGATGGGCCTCGCGGATGTGAACATTGGTCTGGCTGACGATCTCAAGCAGGCGGGCGGGCTCGACCCGTTGGGCCGCCTCGATCAACTTCAGCTGTGCCTTGATATCCTTGGTGTCGATAGCGGCATCACGCTTGGTTTTCGGGTGCTTGGAACGCTCCAGCTGGGCGAGCAGCAGCTCGACCTTCTCGATGACCGGCCGCAGTTGCTCAAGGTATTCCTCATAGACCTTCAGCTTGAAATAGAATTTGCCGAAATTGGGGCGCAGGACGTTCTCGCGCTTGCGGAACTTCGCCATGACTTTCTTGCGCTCGGCTTCCGACTTGGCCTTCAGGAATTCATCCCAACCGGCGGCCACGCTCTTTTCGCCCTTCTGGGTCGCTTCGACCAGCTTGGGCAGGGATTTGAAATAGGCTTCACGGCTATCGATCTTCTTGTCGATGACGATGCGGTCGAAACGTTCCTCGCGGTTCAGCAGACGTTGACCGAGGTAGCCGATATAGGCGCCGACGGCGGTGGCTTGGAACAAGGCTTCCTGCGCCTTCAGTTCCGCGTTTTCGATGCGCTTGGAAATTTCGACTTCCTGTTCGCGGGTCAGCAACGGGACCTGGCCCATTTGCTTGAGATACATCCGCACGGGATCATCGAGGATGTCGTGCTGGGAGGAACGGGTTTCCTCCTCCTCGGCCTCTTCCATTCGCTGCTTGTATTCCTTGACCTGATCAGGCTCGAGAATCTCGATTTCGAGATTCTGCAGGATGGAAAGGATGTTATCGATTTCCTCCTGATTTTCAACGGACTCGGGCAGGGCCTCGTTGATGTCGTCGAAAGTGAGGTAACCTTGTTCCTTGGACTGACGGATCAGTTGGCGGATCTTTTCGTTGATCCCACTGGCAGCCAAATCAGTTCCATTATTGGACTGGGCTTTATCGAGGACGTCTTCAACGGCATCGGAATGGGTGGAACTGGCTTTGGCGAACTTGGCTTTACGCGGCATGGTGGTTGGGAACAATATATCACACCGCTACGGATAATTCGAGCGGTTGGCGGAGCTGGCGTTGAATTGTAGAACGTTCTTTTAGGAGTGAAATTGGGTCAGTTTCACTGTCCGCGTGGTGGTTGGCTAAATCAAGTTCTATTTGCTGCAGGCGTGGTTCGAGTGCCCGGGCGCGCAACAGGCGCAAGCCCTCGTTCGCCACTTTGTGCGGATCATCAAATGGAGGCGTATCGAAAAGGAGGGAGGCGACAAGCGCTTTTTCCTCAGGGGTTTCGAGCAAATCGTCGAGGTGGTCGCGACCCGGCCAGCTGTCGTGTTCAAATTCGGCCAGAAAGCGGTTCAGGAGCACCCCCGCGACGTGACTGGCATCGATCCAATCGTGAGGAAGAACCGCGGAAAGGGGCTTGCCTGTGCGCTCATAATGAAGGCAGACCATCAAAAGGTGGAGTTCTGGCGAAGCAGCGTTGTTGGGAACCGGCTTGGGGGCCGGTTCAGGCGGGGTGGGCGTGCGACCTCGATTTGCGGTAAAATTCTGGAAATCATGCTGTAACGCAGATGGCGCTATTCTTAAATAGCCGGCGGCTTCGTTAAGAAACTCCGTTCTTGCTACTTCAGATTCCGTCGCGGCAACCAGTTCCAACAGGCTCTTGGCCGCTCGGGATTTCTGCTCAGATGAGGCATTGGTGGCGTCCGGCAGCACGGATTGGCAGGCATAGGCCATCGCGGACAGGGAACCGCGCTGCAATTCCGCATACGCCGGCAGGCCGTGTTCGAGAAAAAGAACGTCGGGGTCGACTTTCGCCAAGCCGGTATGGCGCAGAAAACGGATTTCCAACCCGGCCTTGAGCGCCATGGGAAGAAAGCGCAGGGCGGCTTTTTGGCCGGCCCCATCGCTGTCGAAGAAACACTCCACCTGCGTGTGATAGCGGCGGAGCAGCACCAGTTGGGTTTCCGTGATCGAGGTGCCTTGAGGGGCGATGGCGGTCTTGAGACCCACACTCCAACACCGCAGGGCGTCCAATTGACCTTCGACCATCACGAAGGGTTTGCCGTCACCCACGGAGGTGCGGGCTCGGTCCAAATTGAAGAGCAGGTTGCCCTTGGTGAAGATTGGAGTCTCCGGCGAATTCACGTATTTCGCCTCCCGCGCCGGATCATCCTCCGGGGTCAATTCGGTTTGGCGGGCGGTAAACGCGACCACTCGGCCTTGGTGATCCCGGATCGGAATCATTAGGCGACCGCGAAAGCGGGTCCTTAGCGAACTGAGGGTCAACGCCGCATGCTCGCGAATGAAAAACAGCCCGCATTGCCGGAGCGCGTCTTCGGAAAACTGACGTTTGAGTAACAGCGCGCCGAGCCCGTCGTCGTTGGGCGTGGCGGCGCCGATCTTGAATTCCTCAGCGAGCTCCGGGGTAAATTTCCGCTGCTCCACCCAGTATTTGCGCAAATAGTCGCCGGTGGGGGTGTGGGCTTTGAAGGCTTGATGATAGTGTTCTGCCGCCAGTTCGTGGATCTCGAAGATTTCTTGCCGCAGAGAACGTTCCTCCCGACTGGGCCCGGAACCTTTTTCGTATTCGATCTCGATGCCGAATCGCTGTCCAATGGCCTCGACCGCCTCGGTGAAGCCCAATTGTTCGGTTTCCCGCACAAACGTAATGACATCCCCGGCCTTGCCGCAACCGAAGCACTTGTAGAAGCCCTTGTCGGGATCGACGTGGAAGGAGGGTGACTTCTCGTTGTGAAAGGGGCAAAGTCCCTTCAGCCGGGTGCCACCCGCTTTGCGCAAAGTCACTACGCGGGAGATCACATCCGCGAGGTTTACACGCAACTTCAGATCGCGCACGCAGGTAGGCTTGATGACGGGCATTTATCAGCGATGCGCCGGGTAGACGCAAAGAATGCACTTTCAACCGGGGGGGCGTGCTGTCAAGTTTCCCGACTTGTGGAGGAAACATCGACAGTTTTTAGGCGACACATGCATATGCGTTTTTACATTTTTGCGGCGATTTTAATGGCCTTGGTGCCCAATTTGCGCGCGGCGGACGCCCCGGCACCGGTTGAAAATCTACCCATCTGGGAAGCCCGGCTACCTGATTTCAGCCAAGCGTCCTACGACCGTGAAGTGGAATTGCTGCTCAGTAATTTTGAACAGAGTTCAGGCCGAAAACTCGTCCCGGGCGCCAAGAAAAAGGTGGGGTTGAAAATCTATGCTGACTCCGGTCCGGGCATGGCGACACCGATACCCTTGGTGAAATCCGTTATCAGCGCCTTGGAGCGCCGTGGTTTCGAAAAAGAGGATATTTTTTTGGTGGGTCTGAACCAGTTGCGCCTGCGCATGACCGGTTACCTGCCATCACTGGCCAACGGCGTGTCGGCCTTCCCCGGGCATCAGATCTATGTTTTGGAATCGGGTCGTTTCTTTGATCCGGTTTGGTTTTACGACAGCCCGTTGCCGCAACGTTTTGATCCTATTTTTGCCGAATCGCAGACCAAGGGAGTGCCGAATAATTCAACCAAGGACGAAGATCGTAAAAGTTTCCTCGCCACGCCGTTGTTCCTCGATGCGGATTTCTGGATTAATCTGCCGGTCTACACCGATCACCCCACGCTGGGCGTCAACGGTTCGCTCGTGAATGCGACATTGTGGAATGCGTCCAACACGGCGCGCTTTTTCCGCAGTCCCGCCAACGCCCCGGCGGCGGTGGCCGAAATGAGTGCGATTCCGGAGCTGCGCCAGACGTGGGCCTGCACCATTGTGAGCCTGCAACATTACCAATACATCGGCGGGCCGTTCTTCAATTCGCTCTATTCGGTCTCCGAGCCCTTGCTCTGGCTTAGTCGCGATCCGGTCATGCTGGATTCACTCATGCTCGATCGCATCAACCGTTGGCGCAAGCTCTCGGGGTTCGTTCCAGTCTCCGAGGATATCCGGACGCTCGAGTTCGCCCAGATGCTGGGTGTCGGCTCGGATGACACCAAGTCGGCCAGGTTCATCAAGCTGGACGAATAAACCGCTTGTCAGCCGCCCTGTGCGCCGTGAATTTAGAAGTGATGACATCGACGTATCTTCCGTTTTTGATCCAAGCTGTGCTGGCCGCCGGTATTGCCGGATTGGTCATCGGTGCCACGCACCTGTTCGGGCAGCGCTCCCGGAAAAACAGCATCAAGGATACGGCCTATGAATGCGGCGTCCCGGCGGAAGGGATCGTGCACTCCCGTTTTTCGGTGAAGTTTTATGTCACCGCGATGCTCTTCATCATTTTCGACATCGAGGTGGTTTTCCTGATTCCGCTTAGTTTCGTCTACCGCGAATTTCTCGCCAATCACATCGCCATCCTCGGGCCGGTGCTCTTCTTTGTCGGGGTGCTAGTCCTCGGCCTCTTCTATGAAATCAAGAAGGGTGCATTGGAGTGGGAAAAATAATCCACGGATTCACCCGGCGGCCGCCAATTAATCATCGGGCAAATCCATGCGGCTAGAAAAGATCATCGCCCGCAGCCGGATCATTGATCTGCACAGTGTCACCTTGCGTGGCGCGTTGGAGGAATTGCTCGCGGTTAGTGTTTCAAAATTCAGCGACCTGAAACCGGAGTCGCTTTTGCGCGGCCTGCTGGCCCGGGAAAGCACCATGACCACGTATTTGGGCCTGGGCGTTTCCTTGCCGCATGTGCGCGTGAAAATGAACCGCCGCTATGTGCTCGCGATTGGCCGCAGCCGGGCGGGGGTGCGCCATGAGGGAGCCAAGGATGACGAACGCGTGCACTTGATCGTCATGCTGATCGCCGGGGAGAAGGCGCGCGATTATCTGCAGGTGCTGGCCTCGATTGCACGGCAGGTCAGGGAGCGCGAACTGGTGGAGAACCTGACGAGCGCACCCGATCTCGATACGCTGTATGAACGGCTGATCGGCGGATTTGGCAGCATCCGCCCGGTGCAGGCCCAACAGAACCGAATCAACCGGCTGATGTTTCAGGAAGCCCAGCGCGTCGCCAAGGGCTCGGGGTGCGACTCTATCATGGTGTTCGGTGATACTTTTGTCGGCGGCATCCAATCGGGGGCACTGCGTTCCCGCAGCAAAACCATTTTAGTCACCCGCAATCCGATTGAATCCAGTGAAGATCAGAAGGAATTCAACGTCACTTTGCAGGTGCGGTCGTTTTCGACGCAACGCATGGCCCAATTGCGCAGTGCCATTCTCGTGGCTCTGACTCGTGGGGTAATTACCTTCAAGGACCGCATTTGCTGTGTAGGCGGCGTGGCGGGCAGCAATCAGTTCGATACCCTGACGGTGGTGGATATCGAGCGCGAGTTTCAGACCTTGTTGACCGGACAGCAGGACCTGCTGCCCGATGACGTGAAGCCCGAGGTGCTTGAACGTTTGATTGCCGTGGCCACCGAACTGGCGGTGGAAGGGCGTGAGGGTAAACCAGTGGGCTGTCTCTTTGTCGTTGGTGACATCGAAAAAGTGGCCAAATACGCCAAGCCACTCGTCCTTAATCCCTTCTACGGCTACAAGGAAGAGGATCGTAATATTCTTAATCCGTTCATGGATGAGACCATCAAGGAGTTTTCATCCATCGATGGCGCTTTTTTGATCGGCGGAGATGGGGTGGTGGAATCGGCCGGCAGTTTGATCCAAGCGGTTGATACCGAACACACTTTGCCGAGTGGTTTGGGCAGTCGCCATGCCGCGGCGGCGGCCATCAGCCTGATCGCCCAATGCATCGCGATCGTGGTTTCATCCAGCGCGGGGCAGGTAACCTTGTTCCGCCGGGGGGTCATGCTGCCCTTGACCGATAAGCGCTACTGAGGCCGATCCCGGGGCAAACTTTGGGATTGCTCTGTAGAGGTCGCGGGCTTTGCTCTGACCCTTCACACCTTTCAATCATGCAAGAAAACGTCATCCTCGAATGCACCGAAGCCCGTAAAGAGGGCAAGCCCGTCTCCCGTTACCTCACCAAGCGGAACAAGAAAACCGTCACTGAGCGTATCGAGAAGAAGAAGTATAATCCCTTCCTCAAGCGGCACACGCTGCATAAAGAGATCAAATAACCTGACGGTTATGGTTTCGACCAAGAGCCGGGTTTATCCCGGCTTTTTTGTGCCCACTGATCAGGAATGCTCAGCGCTGCTTGGGCATCCGGACCACTGAACCTTGACTTTCCGGTTGGTGCAGACGGCGCGCGGAACGCCAACCTTCGCGGTGTTTGCGGATCCAGTCGAGGAGGGCGCGCTCAAAGCCAATATCGTAGCCCAGCCGCTCGGACTCGAGCCACTTGTGCTTCAAAATCTCATCCCGCTCGGCCAAAAATTCCTGATACAAGCTGGATTGTTTGACGAATTCGCGAGACGTCTCGGGCTCTTTGGCAGGTAAAGTCATTCCTCGTTCAGTTGGTAAATGAGAGCAACGAGACCGGTGCTGTCAATGCCAGTGATTTTGCAAGGATGTCATGTATGTGACACGGATTTGCGATCCAAATGCGCCAACATGCCGCCGGCAATATCGCGGAAGATTTCCGAGGCCATGTTTGCGGGTTGTCGCACCACGATTGGTTGTCCCAAGTCCCCGCCTTCGCGGATTTCCGGCACCAAAGGCACCTGGCCCAGGAGCACGGTCCCAAGTTTTTCCGCCGTGGCCGCACCGCCGCCGCTGCCGAAGAGTTCATGACGCCCCCCTGCCGGATCGACGAAGTAGCTCATGTTTTCGGCTACTCCGATCAGCGGCACATTGACCTTCTGAAACATCAAACCGCCCTTGCGGGCCACGTTGGTGGCGGCAGCCTGAGGGGTGGTCACAAGCACGGCTCCATCCAGGGGCAGGGTTTGCACGAGCGAGAGTTGTGCATCACCGGTGCCGGGCGGCAGATCGATCAGGAGAATGTCCAATTCGCCCCATTTCACGTTTTGGACGAATTGCTGGACCGTCTTCATGATCATGGGGCCGCGCCAGACCACGGGCGTATTGTCATCCACGAGAAAGCCCATGCTCATCACCTTGACGCCATGGTGCTCCATCGGGATTAGCACCGCATCAGCGCCTTCACCTTCAAAATTAGGCCGGCCGCTCAGTCCCATCATCAGAGGCACACTCGGACCGTAGATATCGCAATCCATCAAGCCGACGCGCCCAGGGCGGCCTTCCTTGGTCAGCAGCTGGGCCATGGCGCAGGCGAGGTTGACGGAAAATGTGCTTTTGCCGACCCCGCCTTTGCCGGAGGCGATTGCCACGGCGTGTTTGATCCCTTTGGGCAACTGGGCTCCGCCGGCCAGATTTCCGCCGGTCCCGCTGGAGGCCGGCGTTTTAACCGCACTGACGGCGATATCGATGATGGTCTCAGTCACCCCGGGCATCGCACGCAGGCATTGGTCCACCTCGGCCTTCAGTTGGAGGGGGACCTTGGGATCGTTGGTGGTCAGGGCCAGCGATACCTTGACGGTCCCGTCCACAAAGCCTGCCGAACGGACCAGACCGAAGGAGACAATGTCGCGGCTGAAGCCGGGATACTTCACTTGTTTGAGCTGGTTCTTGATGTCTTCGGTAGTCACGGGTGTAAAATGATGGGAACTGGGAGGAAATTAAGTTGTTATGCCTTCTGGGCGTGTAAATAGAAATGCCCCGAAGTAATAACCTTAAGCCCGACTTTCATTCATGCAAAATCTTACCCGTATTTTCCTCTTCTGTGTTCTTGGTCTCACCGCGGCGTTTGCGGCTCGAGATCTTGGTGACCTGATCATTGACGCAAATCTCAAGACCGTCCCCGTCAAGGTCACGGCCAACGTGCCCGAACTCAATGGGCTGGCCCAGCAGGCCTTCAACACCCACGGTCGTTATCGCCTGACCGGTAGTGGTTATAGCTACGATATCAAGTTTACCCAAGTCGCGGGCAACCAAGTCCGGGTGGACATTACCCGCAGTTCCGGTGATTCGGTGCATTCGGAGGTGGCGAGCGGATCCACCGCACGGGAAGCGCTGTTGCGGGCCGCCGACATCGCCGTGGAGCGCACCAATGGGATTGGGCTCAAGGGCTATTTCTCCGCCAAGCTCACCTTTATCGGCGAACGCACGGGCAAGAAAGAGATCTACACTTCCGACCTTTTCTTTGGGGATGTGAAGCAGATTACGCGCGATAATGCGCAGGCGATGACGCCACGCTGGTCGGCGGACGGTAGTAAAATCATCTACACGAGTTTCTTTCGCTCGGGCTTTCCTGACATTTTCGAGATCAACCTGAGCAATTACCAACGCTCCTCGTTTGTAAGCTTCAAGGGCACCAACAGCGGGGCACGCTTCAGTCCCAATGGTCAGCAAGTAGCGATGGTGTTGAGCGGCGAAGGTAATGCTGAAATTTATGTCGGCAATGCGCAGGGCCGGGGTATTCGTCGGATGACCCGCACCGACGCAGTCGAGGCTTCGCCCTGTTTCTCGCCAGATGGATCCCGCATCGTATTTACCTCCGACGCCGCCGGCGGTCCGCAACTTTACACGATGTCAGTGGCGGGAGGTGGGATGAGCCGGGTGCCGACCAACCTGAGCCGTTACTGCGCCGAACCCGATTGGTGCAAGGTCGACGCCAACAAAATCGCTTTTACGGTCGGTATCGGCAGCGGTTATCAGATTGCCGTCTACGATTTTTCTAAGCGCAGTGCGGCGACTCAGGTATCCCGAGCCCCGTTCGACGGCATCGAACCCTGCTGGCTCGGTGATGGTCGTCATCTCGTCTATACGGCACGCGACCGCAAAACGACGCGCATCTGTATTTTGGACACCGAGACCGGCCGCAGCGTCGGCGTGAGTCCGGTAAACTTTGGTCCGGTGATCCAAGCCAGTGCCTGGTGGCGCTGAAAACGAAGCGTCCACTCACAAAAAAGCCGCACCCCGAAAGGTGCGGCTTTTTGTTGAAACTGAATTTCGATCAGGCGATCGCAGCGGCGTAGTTCTTCGCACCGGCGTCCCAATTTACCACGTTCCAGAAGGCGGCGATATAGTCGGGGCGCTTGTTCTGGTAGTTAAGGTAGTAGGCGTGTTCCCAGACATCGAGGGCGATGACGGGTTTGCCAGCGATGCCAGCAACGGCGGTGCCCATCAACGGGCTGTCCTGATTGGCGGTGGAACCGACGGCGAGCTTCTTGTCGGCGGTCACATAGAGCCAGGCCCAACCTGAACCGAAGCGCGTGGCCCCGGCCTTGGCGAAGGCTTCCTTGAAGGCGTCGAAGGAACCGAAGGTTGCGGTGATTGCATCACCAAGCGCACCGGAAGGCGTGCCGCCCTTGCCCGGACCGAGGATGGTCCAGAAGAAGGAGTGGTTGGCGTGGCCACCCGCATTGTTGCGGAGGCCGCCGCGGATCGCCTCAGGAACCTTCGACAGATCCGCGATCAGGTCGTTGACCGAGAGTGCAGCGAGATCGGCGTGATCCTTGAGGAAATTATTGGCGTTGGTGATGTAAGCCTGATGGTGCTTGCCGTGATGAATTTCCATCGTGCGGGCATCAATGTGCGGTTCGAGAGCGTTAGGCGCGTAGGCTAATTGGGGGAGTTCGTATGCCATGATCTTGATTGATTATGTTTTGATATTTACGGGAAAGGACAACCTACACCGACTCGCGGATACGTCAACCGCCCGGTGTGTCTTCATCACTGCGTTTCAGTTTGAAAAAAGTCTGCAGGAGGTGACGGCATTCGTCGGCCATGATTTCACCACTGGATAATTCGAGATGATGATTCACGCGGGGCAGGGCATTGAGGTCCGTGGCCCCGCCGAGACAGCCCATCTTGGGATCGCCGACTGCATAGCAGACGCGTTTGAGCCGTGACATCAGAGTGGCCCCGGAGCACATCGGACAGGGCTCCTTGGTGACGTAGAGGGTGCAACCTTCCAGCCGCCAGTTGCCGATGGCATTCGCAGCCTGGGTGATGGCCAGAATTTCAGCGTGGGCGGTGGGGTCGTGAGCGGCCTCGACTGTATTGTGGGCGAGGGCCAGAATTTCACCGTCGCGCTCGATTACCGCGCCGATGGGCACCTCTCCCTGCCGCCAGGCATCGATGGCCTGGTTGTAGGCCAGACTCATGAAAAACGTGTCATCCCGCACAAGTTGGGAGGGAAACCGTTTTTCAAACGGACACTCAGGGGCGGTCTTTTTGGTGGGTTCCATGGTGGGTTGTAAGTCCCCTCCGGCAGTCGCTCCACGGGGAAAACCTTGACTTACCGGGTGCTTATAAGGCTTACAAGTGGGTTTTACGCACGCACACCATCTTCTATGAACCAAGCTACACCTGTTACGTCCCTCCCAATCTATGGCTGATGAGAATTCGATTGAGGTAGAGGGCAAAGTTGCCGCCGTCCTCCCCGGCACTATGTTCAAGGTAGAATTGTCCAACGGACATGTGGTTCTGGCCCATATTTCGGGCAAGCTGCGCAAGCACTTCATCAAGATCGCGACCGGCGATACGGTGAAGATGGAGATGAGTCCCTACGATTTGGAAAAGGCCCGCATCACCTATCGCGTGCGGGAACAAAATGCTCCGCGCCCCGGCGGCTTTCAGCGCCGGCGTTACTGAGTTTGCCCGGCCGTGAAAGGCCGCCGGCCAATCCGTCAGAGTTTGCGCAGCCGATCCACCGGCGGCTTGGCCGAGGACATCGATGGCTATCTGAACTTTATCGACCTCGAACGGGGTCTGTCGGCGAAGACGCAGGAAAGCTACGCCTCCGACTTGGATCAGTGTGCCGCTTTTTTGACGCGGCGTGGGGTGAAGGATTGGCGGACGGCCCCGGGTGATGTGGTTGCGCAATGGATTCATTCGCTTACGGGCGATGAGCTCAAAGTCAGTAGCCTCGCGCGTAAATTGACGGCGTTGCGGGGACTTGCCCGCTACCTCGTGCGGGAAAAATACCGGGATGATGATTTCACCGCGTTACTCGTCAGTCCAAAGCAAACCCGCTCCATCCCGGGCACGTTGACCGCCAACGAGGTCGAGCGCCTGCTCGCGGCTCCCATCGGCGGCACTCCGCATGCGCTGCGCGACAAGGCCTTGTTGGAATTATTTTATTCCAGTGGGCTGCGCGTTTCGGAACTTGGTGGTCTCACGATTCAGCAGGTCGATCTGGAGCATGGATTCCTGCGGGTTTTCGGCAAAGGTTCGAAGGAGCGCGTGGTGCCCATTGGCGGCAAAGCGACGGATGCGATCAAGGTTTGGCTGGAGGCCGGGCGGCCGCATTTCGTCAAGGCACGCACCGGCAGCCAACTCTTTCTCAGTGAACGCGGCGACGGACTGTCACGCGTGACACTGTGGTTTATCGTTAAAAAATACGCGAAACTCGCCGGTATCAACAAGACCGTGAAACCGCATTTGTTGCGGCATTCATTTGCGACGCATTTATTGAGCGGCGGAGCGGATTTGCGCGCGATCCAGGAAATGCTCGGTCACGCCAATATTTCTACGACCCAGATTTACACGGCGGTCGAGTCGAAGCGATTGATCGATCAGCACGCCAAGTTTCACCCGCGCAACCGGGAGTAGGCTCGGCTCTACTTCAAGTCGAGGTCGTCCAATTTTTCCTCAAATTCCTTTTGGCGACGCTTCGCAGCATCCGCTGTGCTCCAACTTGTCGACCAGGATGGATTGTCGGTGCGATGCCGCTCGTGGTTTTCCCATTCCAAGGCCGCGAGTGCACGGGCTTCTTTCTCATTTCCTGCGCGCCCAGTCTTGAGCTGCTGTTGGTAGTTTGAGTCGATGTAAGACTGGCGCTCACGTTGGGCGGCAAAGGCATCTCGAGGCTGGGTGGGGGTATGCACCGCTTGGGGAGCTGTGCCCTGACAGCTGCAGAGCACTCCGCTTAGGAGCAGCACACCGACCAAACGGGTCGCGGATTGGGGCATGCTCGAAAGCTAGCGACTTGGGCGGCCGGGTCAATTCAACATCGGCGACTGGTTACTGCATGCTTGACGATGGCACCACCCGTGAACCCCTTTATGGCATGGCGACGCCCACCGAAGATAATTTTAAAGCATACAAACAGGCCGAGAAAAAGGCCCTCGAAATCGTTGCATCGATGAAGAGTGTGGCAGCCAAGAAGACCGACATCGAACTGGCCTTGCTGGTCGCGGTGTTCGAGCTGCACAAAGGTTCGTTGCCGCCCGAAACCGTGGGGGCGATTGTGCAGGGTCACCTGAAGCAGATTATTCCGTTTTACGGCACGCAGGCCAAACCCACGGGCTGAGTTGCCTCACAGGTCCACGCCTTCGACGATCAGCCGGATGGAATCGAGGCGCAGGCGAGCTTGTTCGATCGCGGTGCGGGTCTGACGGACCTGTTTCTTGGCAAGATCAATTTCCTCTGGGAGCACGTTCTCGTTGAGCTTCCCGAGCGTGACCAGTCGTTGCAGATCAGCGGTCAGCACGGCCGCGGCGGTCTCCCGGGCGGTTTGCTTCAGGGACAGAGTGCGGGTGGTGGCGCGTTCCGTGGCGGCTTCGAGCAGATTCTTCAGCAGAGTGGAGTTGAATCCGGGTTTTTCCAAAAAGCGCGGCAGAGGCGCATCCGTGATTTCACGCGCCAGCGAGAAGGTGTCGCGTTCATCGGTAAGATCGCGACCGTGGATATCGACCAGCACACGCACGGGTGTGGGTGCGAGAAATTGGTCCACATGCCAACGGGCTTCGGCCATGGTCTCGAGCACGAAGACAGCTTCGAGCAACAGATTGGGCTTGTCGGCTTCCTGCAGGCAGAAGGCCGTGGTGCCGGCCGGAGAATCAATTAACAGGTCAATGGTGTCCTGTACGAGGGCGTGATCGGCGGACAAGAAGCGAATGTCCTCACGGACGATCGCTCGCGAACGGTCGTAGGTGGCCAGCATGCCATCACGGGGAATCGATGGGAACCCTTCGACGTAGGCATGATCCGCATTTAGCGTGATATCGCCCTCTTCGTGATCGGTTACCCGCACGCCAAAATGATCGAGCAGTTCCGTGAGAAAGGTTTTTAACCGTGGATCTCCGTCTGCGCCACGCACCCGTTCGATCACCTCGTTGGCGACGGTGCCGTTGAAAGAGTTGAGTTCGAGCAAATGATCCCGCCCTGATTTCAGCTTTTCTGCCAGCACACCATGGAATTTGGCGGTCTCCTTGATGAAAAACTCGAGCTTGGTTTGTGCGGTTTCTTTGAGCCGACCTTCGCCATAATCCACGGCGAGTTTCAGCAGGCGCTCGTGATAATTCTGATAGTATTCGTTGCCGCCATGCAGGGAGGTTTCAAAGGCATCGAGTCCGCGATGGAACCACTCCGCCACCGCTTCATCGGCGCTGCCGGTAAGATAAGGCACATGGATGCGGATGGTCTGGGTTTGCCCGATGCGGTCGAGTCGGCCGATGCGCTGCTCCACCAAGCCCGGGTTGAGCGGGAGATCGAAGAGCACGAGGTGATGGGCGAATTGGAAATTGCGCCCTTCGCTGCCGATCTCCGAACAGATCAGGAGTTGGGCGCCGTTGGGTTCGGCAAACCAGGCAGCCTGACGGTCGCGTTGCACGAGGGGCAGCCCTTCATGGAAGAGCGCGAGATTCAGGTTTAGCCGTTCCTTGATGGCGGCTTCGAGGGCGAGCACCTTGCGCTCGGTTTTGCAGATCAGGAGGATTTTTGCCGAGGAGTGCGACTTCAGCAGTTTTATCAACCAATCAATGCGCGGGTCGTCCTTGAAAGAGTAGCGGATGCTCTCGTGGTCGCCGGTTTCCTCGGCCTGCAGTTCGCGGGCGATGCGGGTGAGCAAGGTGGGTGAACCGTCGGCCAAGGCGGCCGGACAATACTTGCGCTTGGGGAAGCCGGTCATCGCCGCGCGGGTATTGCGAAACACGACCCGGCCGGTGCCATGCTGGTCGAGCAAGGTGCGAAGCAAGGCTTCACTCGCGCCGGGTTTGCCGGCGGATAGCGCTTCCAAATGGGCATCCAGTCCCGCCGGATCCCGGTCGAAGATTTTGCGCAGCGTGGTGTGGTCTTTGGTCGTGAGTGGCTGGTGCGCGATGATCTTGTCCGCAATGGCCGCCACGGCGCCGAAGCGATCCGATTCCTCCAGAAATGTCTGATAGTCGTCGTAACGATGCGGATCCAGCAGGCGTAACCGGGCAAAGTGGCCGGTGAGCCCGAGCTGAGTGGGAGTCGCTGTCAACAGCAGCAGGCCGGGGCAATTCTGGGCCAGTTGCTCGACGAGTTGATAATCGGCGCTGGATTCCTGTTGGTTCCACGCCAGATGATGGGCCTCGTCCACGATAACCAGATCCCAACCAGCGGCGACGATCTGTTCTTTACGGGATTCACTACCAGCCAGATAACTGACGCTCGCTAGCCCGAGTTGACTGGATTGAAATGGATTTTTGTCCGGCTCGCTTTCCTCGCAGGCGAGACAGCGGGGTTCATCGAAAATGGTGAACCAGAGATTGAAGCGGCGCAGCAGTTCGACGAACCACTGGTGCACCAGTGATTCAGGGACGAGGATGAGGGCGCGTTTGACCCGGCCGATGACCAGCAGGCGTTGCAGGATGAGACAGGCCTCGATGGTTTTACCGAGACCAACTTCGTCCGCCAGCAAGACCCGGGGGATGTGGCGGCTGGCGACTTCGTGCAGAATGTAGAACTGATGAGGAATCAGATCGATACGCCCCCCGAGATAGCCGCGCACGGCCGATTGTCGCAGCCGCGATTGATTTTCCAAGGTGCGCAAGCGCAGATCGAATACCTCCGAGGGATCGGCTTGTCCGGCCATCAATCGTTCGGCTGGAGAGCTCACACTGGTGATGTCGGAAATGCCCGATTCTGGCACGCGCTTGTCACTGCCGGCGTAGATGAGCACGCCGTTTTCCTCGGTCACGGTCTCAATCGTGAAGCTCGCTCCTTCGCGGGTGGCGATTTTGTCGCCCACATTGAATTGCACGCGCTTCAACACCGGAGTGCCCCGGGCGTAGATCCGCTTTTCGCGGGTCGCCGGAAATTCCACCGTGATCCGGTTGTGATCCAGCTCCGTAACCAGCCCGAGACCCAATTCGGGCTCGCGCTCACTCATGCAACGTTGTCCAACAAAACCAAGAGACATAGCGCACTATGCAACGCGTCCAACGGAGGGTTTACAAACGAGATTTGCAGTCATTTGAGGTCACTGACCGAACCAACTAAATGATCGGAAGTTACTGCAGGGTGTTGCGGATGATATTTTGTAAAACGGGCAGCAGCTCGGCCTCAAACCACGGATTACGTCTTAACCAGAGTCGGTTGCGTGGCGAAGGATGGGGCAGGGGCAGAAATTCAGGCAGGTATTCGCTGAAGTTGCGCACGGTTTCGGTGAGGTTCTTTTTGGCGCGCTCACCCAAGTAGCGAGCCTGGGCATATTGCCCGATCAGCAAGGTCAACCGGACCTTTTTCATGCGGTCCAGCAGTGGTGGATGCCACAGTGGTGCACACTCGGGACGGGGTGGCAGATCGCCGGATTTCCCTGTGCCGGGATAGCAAAATCCCATCGGGATGAGGGCGAAGTTGTTGGGATCGTAAAATACGGACTTATCCACCCCGAGCCAGTTACGCAGGTTGTCCCCACTGGGGTCGTTCCACGGAATGCCTGATTCGTGGACGCGTCGGCCCGGTGCCTGTCCGATGACTACGATTCGCGATTGGTCCGACGCTGCCACCACCGGCCGCACCCCATGGGGCAGATGGACCGCGCATACCGTGCATCGGGTGATTTTGCGCAAAAGCGATTGCATGCCTGTCTTAGGATTTCAGCGCCGCCGCGATCGCCTTCACGGTTCGATCCACGTCATTTTCGTCGGTCTGCCAACCACTCACGGAAACGCGCATGCAACGAATGCCGCGCCAAGTGGTGCAGGCAAACATCGCTTCGCCCGAGGCCACGATCCGCGCCGTGATCATTTCGGTCAGCCGGTCGTGATCCTCGTCGGTGGCTCCCGGCTTGGGGGCCAGGAAACGCAACAGGCCTTGGTTGATGTGGGGCACGTGTAAAACCTCCACGCCGTCCAGTTTTCCCGCGCCGGTGACGATGGCGTGCGCGTGGCGGCAGCAATTATCCACGATTTGGGTGATGCCTTCGCGTCCGAGGCTGGCGATGGCCGCATACGTGGGGAAACCCCGACCACGCCGGGAGTATTCCGGATTCCAGTCCACCTGGTCGCGCGCGATTTCAGAGTGGGTGAGATAGTTGGCGTGATGTGAGTGTGAACGGTAGTGCGCCTCCCGATCAGCCACGATGGCGTAGCCGCAATCGTAGGGCACATTGAGCCACTTGTGCCCGTCGGTGGCCCACGAGTCGGCTTGATCCATCCCAACGGTAAAGTGACGGTAGGCGGGACTGGCGGCCGCCCACAGACCAAATGCGCCGTCGACATGCACCCAAGCACCGAAACGATGTGCCACCGGTATGAGCTCCAAATAGGGATCGAATGACCCCGTGTTCAGATCACCTGCCTGCAATAGCACGATGGTCGGGTTATCCGGTGCCGCCACCAACACGCTCTCCAACGCCGCCGCGGTCAACTGGCCGTTGGGTGCAACCGGAATGTCGATCACGCAATCCCGGCCCATCCCCAACAAGCGCAACGCCCGTTCGATCGTGCCGTGCCGCTGATCTCCGGTCACCACCCGAATCGCGGGGGCTCCACCGAGTCCCTTTTGTTCAACGTCCCATCCGTGTTTGGCCAATACGGCATTGCGCGCGGCGGCAAGGCAGGTGACATGTGCCATCTGACAACCCGTGACCAACGCAAAACTCGCCGTCGCCGGTAGAGCGAGCAGTTCGAGCAACCAACGCCCGCAGACTTCCTCGACGACGGCCGCGGCCGGGGCGACGGTGAACATCCCGGCGTTTTGGTCCCACGTGGACGTCAACCAATCCGCCGAAAGGGCCGCCGGCACACTGCCGCCGATCACCCACGCGAAGAAACGACCACCGGCACTACCGGTAAGGCCGCCTTCCACATTGGCTACGAGTTGACGGATAACCTTGGCCGGGTCCTGGGGACTATTCGGCAGAGGGTAACCGAGTCGCTCACGCAGTTGTTCGAGAGTGGCGGTGGCTCCGACTGGGGCATCTGGCAGGGCTTGCAGATACGCCAATGCATGCTCCGTGGTTTGCCGCAGCAATGGAGCATAGGGGATATCGTTTTTCATGGCGGAGTTGAATTCTTTCCCTGCCCTCGCGCAAATTGAATCCAGCCGGCAGCCACGCTTCGCTCCAGCTACACTGCGACAGCGCGCTCCAACATATAAAGTGCGTCCAGTGGTTTCAAATCCGGGCGCGCGGCCAGGCGTTGTCGAATGAATCGAAACGGGTGGGCAATCTCCGGGGTGATCCACGGTGACTGCGTATCGAAGCTGGCAAAGGAATGGCCCTGATAAAGATTACCCCGGATCGAATGAATCGCATTCAGGAAATCCGCCCGTTGCAGGGTGACTTTGATCCCATCGATCGGGGCGATGATCTCGTCTCCCGTCACCGCCAGTTCCATATAAGCCCTGTATGGGTTGGTGATGCCGTTATTTTTCAACTGGTCCATCGGATTGATGATTCGGAATGCGATCAGGCAATTGCGAATTTCGCCCATGGAATCCTGTCGGCTTTGCAAAAAGGGATCGCGCGACAGGCCGCTCTTGACGATCTCATTGGCCAGGGCGATATCCTCGCCGATTAACTGCCGGAACAGTGTCAGCATGTCGACGAGGTGGTGACTCAGCAGGGTCTGCAGGGCGGTATAAAACAACGGTTCACGGGCATGTAATCGGTCCATCAGGTGGCGCACGGTTGGCGGATCGTAAACTATGCCGGCTGCGATCTCCCCGCGTTCGTGCAGATCAGCCAGTTCACGGGCCGCGCGATGCGGTTTGTCCGAAGTCAGGACCGCATCAATCAAAGCCTGCTGTTCGGCCGTGACCGGACGAATTTTTCCAGCATGCATTTTAACCAGATCATCCAACCAATGCACGGCGGCGGGTCGGTTGGACTCATTCACGTAATAAAGCACATGACCGTCGTCTTCAGAGGTCCCTTCATCGTAAGCAAACGGCGCATCGGTCAGTAGGTCCTTGGCGAGGGCGAGGTTTGATTGATCCACGCTGGGAATCGCAAACAGCGCCCACAACCCCGTATCGATCTCTACGTTTCCCCAAAGTCGCGGTGCTGAACTTCCAAAAATCGAAGCTGGGCCGCGGGATCTGCATCCATGGTTAGTAGATGGTTAGCCGACCCACTCGCGGGCGTTGTAGAACAATTTCATCCACGGAGAGTCATCCGTCGTCCAATCTGCAGGTGCCCAGCTCATGCTCGACGTGCGATGCACGCGTTCCGGATGCGGCATCATGATGGTCACCCGACCGTCAGACGTGGTGAGTCCCGTAATGCCATGCGGTGAACCGTTCGAGTTCAGGGGATAGAGCTCCGTGGGCGCGTGGTGGTTGTCCACGAATCGTGCGCTCACGAGTCCGGATTCGCTGCAGGTTGTAGCGGCTGCGGACGTGGCGAATTCCGTATAGCCTTCGCCATGAGCCACGACACAGGGAATGACCGATCCGGCCATGCCCTTGAGGAGGATACTTGGACTGGCCTCAATCTTGAGAGATACAAAGCGTGATTCGTAGCGCTCGGATTTATTCTGCACAAAACGCGGCCAATGATCCGAGCCCGGGATAATCGAATGCAGGTTACTCAACATCTGGCAGCCGTTACAGACGCCGAGTGTGAACGTATCCTCCCGGGCAAAGAACGCGGCGAATTCAGCGCGGGCTTTTTCGTGGAAGAGGATGCTCTTGGCCCAGCCTTCACCTGCTCCCAAAACATCGCCGTAACTGAAACCACCGCAGGCGGCCAAGCCGCGAAAGTCATTCAATGAAACCCGGCCATCCAAGATATCCGACATATGCACATCCACTGCAGTGAAACCCGCCCGGTCGAAGGCGGCGGCCATTTCGATCTGTCCGTTGACGCCTTGCTCGCGCAGGATGGCGAGCTTGGGTCGGTCCGCAGATGGCTGACTGCTCACTGCGGATGGCTTGGTCACAAACGTCAGTTTCGGTGTAATACCCGGATTCCGTGGATCGAGTTTGAGTTTGAACTCCTGCTCCGCGCACTCGGGGTTGTCGCGCAGCGCTTGGATGCGGCGGGTGACATCCGACCAGTAACCGCGCAGATCAAAAAGGTTTTCCTCAATCAGGGTTTCACGATTACGGGTCACCCGGAATGTGTGGGTTTGATTCAGCGTGCCGAGACGGGAAACGCAGGCCTTCAGGCCGTGGTGTCGCAGCACCATGTAAACGTCATCAAAATCGGACGCCCGCACTTGAATCACGGCACCGAGTTCCTCGTTGAACAACGCGGCGAACGGATCGTGCAGGTGGGGGATTTCCAAATCTACACCCGTATGACCGGCGAAAGCCATCTCGGCGACCGTGGCAAGCAGGCCGCCGTCGGACCGGTCGTGGTAGGCGAGTAGCTTTTTCTCACGTCCGAGTTGCTGGATGGCTTTCCAGAAATTTTTAAGATCCACCGGATTGTCCACGTCCGGTGTGGCTTCGCCCATTTGGGATACGACTTGGGCGAGAATCGATCCGCCCATACGGTGTTTTCCGCGACCGAGATCGATCAGGAGCAATTCGGTGTCCGGTTCCGTCACGAGCTGAGGGGTCAGGCTCTTGCGCACGTCAGTGACGGCGGCGAATGCCGACACGATGAGCGATACCGGGGCGGTGACGCGCTTTTCGCTGCCGCGCTCGGACCACACGGTGCTCATACTCATGGAGTCCTTGCCCACGGGAATCGTAATGCCGAGAGCGGGGCAGAGTTCCATCCCGACAGCCTTGACCGCGGCGTAAAGATCCGCCGCATCGCCCGGCACGGCTGGCGCGGCCATCCAATTGGCGGAGAGGTTGACCTTGCCGAGATCACCAATCTGGGCGGCGGCGAGATTGGTGAGCGCTTCGCCGACAGCGAGCCGGGCCGAGGCGGCGGCGTTGTTTACCGCAACGGGAGTGCGTTCACCCATGGCCATCGCCTCGCCGGAAAACACGTCGAACGATGCCGCGGTTACGCCGCAATCGGCTACAGGCACTTGCCAAGGTCCGATCATTTGGTCGCGCACGATCAGACCGCCAACCGAGCGGTCACCGATCGAAACAAGAAACGTTTTATCGGCGACAGTCGGGTGGGAGAGCACGCGTTTACAGGCCTCGCGCAGATTGAGTCCGCGCAGATCGAGTTCCTTTTGCGGCCGCTTGCGCGACAACTCACTGCGGTGCATGCGCGGCGGTTTGCCGAGCAAAACATCCAAGGGGAGATCGATCGGGGTGTTCTTAAAATGCGGATCCTCGACGATGAGTTGCTTGGCTGCGGTGGCTTCACCGACGATCGCAAACGGGGCACGTTCGCGCGAGCAGAGTTGAGTGAATGTATCGACCCGGTCGGCGGGAATCGCGAGGACGTAGCGTTCCTGGGATTCGTTGCACCAGATCTCGAGCGGCGACATGCCGTGTTCGTCATTGGGCAATTTGCGCAGATCAAATTTGCCGCCCCGGCCACCGTCATTGACGAGTTCCGGCAGAGCGTTCGACACGCCCCCAGCCCCGACGTCGTGGATGAAGGAGATCGGGTTGTGGTCGCCCATGGCCCAGCACCGATCGATGACTTCCTGGCAACGGCGTTCCATTTCAGCGTTGTCGCGCTGCACCGAGGCGAAATCGAGATCCTCACTGCCGGCGCCGCTGGCCATAGAGCTGGCGGCGCCACCTCCGAGACCGATAAGCATGCAGGGTCCACCGAGCACGACGAGTTTGTCGCCAGGGTTGATATCCCCTTTTTGCACGTGATCGGCCCGGATATTGCCGAGGCCGCCGGCGAGCATGATCGGCTTGTGATAGCCGCGGATTTCCTTCGCGTGGGTGTCCTTGCCCGTGGCGGGGACTTCCAACTCGAACGTGCGGAAGTAACCGTTGATGGCAGGGCGACCGAACTCGTTATTGAACGCCGCGCCACCGAGCGGACCCTCAATCATGATATCAAGCGCGGAAACGATGCGGCCGGGTTTGCCGTGGTTCTTTTCCCAAGGCTGTTCCGCACCGGGAATGCGCAAATTGGAAACGGTGAAGCCGACGAGCCCGGCCTTGGGGCGCGCCCCCCGTCCGGTGGCACCTTCATCGCGAATCTCGCCGCCTGAACCGGTTGCAGCACCGGGAAACGGTGAGATGGCGGTGGGATGGTTGTGGGTCTCGACCTTGCACAACAGATGAATGTCCTCGCTGTGTGCGGCGTAAATCTTGGTGGCCGGGTCCACAAAGAAGCGACCACCGCGTGAACCCACGATGACAGCGGAGTTGTCTTTATAGGCCGACAGAATGCCCTCGCGGTGCAGTTCGTGCGTGTTGCGGATCATCTGGAACAGCGAGTGGTCCTGCTTCAGGCCGTCGATATCCCAGGTGGCGTTGAAAATCTTGTGACGGCAGTGCTCGGAGTTGGCCTGCGCAAACATCATCAATTCGATGTCATTCGGGTCGCGTTTGAGTTTGGTGAACGCGGCCACCAGATAATCGATTTCGTCCTCCGCCAAGGCGAGTCCGAGCGCGCTATTTGCCGTGACCAAGGCGGCGCGACCTTCCGCCAACACCGGCACCGTGGTGTGGGCGCGTGGTTGTTCGTGGCGAAACAAGGCGGCGCAGGCATCGAGATCCGTATAGACGACTTGGGTCATCCGGTCGTGCAGGAGACTGCGCAACTTGGCGAGTTTGTCGGACGGCACCACATGCAGTGGTGGTTCCAAGCCGGCATTATCAAATTCAATGGTAAACGCGGTGACCCGCTCAATTCGCTTTACCCCGGTCAAACCACAGATGTGGGCGATGTCCGTGGCCTTGGAAGACCAAGGGGAGATGGTGCCGGGGCGCGGGGCCACCACTTGGAGCAGGCCGGAAACCGCTTGGGCGGCCCGACTTGGGCCGTAGGTGAGCAGTTTACCCAGCACTTCGCGTTGGGGCTCGGCTAACTCGCTTGTCAGCTCGCAGATATGGACGAATTCCGCGCTGAGGGACCGAACTGGCACGCCGGCCGCGACCAGATCTTGGGCAAGTTTGTTGAGGCGAAAAGTGGAAAGGGCCGGAGAGCCGCGTAGGATCAGCATGGTCGAGGGGCTAGGTTTTCCAAACATCATCGCGGCGGTCAAGGTGACTGAGTGTTTAGACCCAGCTTTTAACGACAAAATGGAGAAAGCCGTTGACGATTTGCGGGACCTGAACGCAATAAGCGGCTTTATCGCCCGTGAGGACCTGGAACCATCCGAACCGATCTCATCAACGACGCTTATCCGCTAGGAAAGCCACGGAGCACGCGAGCGCGCCCCTATGAGCGACAAGATCACTCACGAATGTGGTGTCGCCTTGGTCCGGCTCTTGAAGCCGCTCTCCTACTATCAGGAGAAATACGGCACACCACTGTGGGGATTCACCAAGCTCTTCCTCCTGATGGAGAAGCAGCACAACCGCGGCCAAGATGGCGCGGGCGTGGCCTGCGTGAAACTTGATGTGCCTGCTGGTGAGGCGTTTATGTTTCGCGAGCGCAGCGTAAAGACCAACCCGCTCGACAAGATTTTCAAGACCCTGCTGGCCCAATACAATGAGAAGGTCGATGCCGGGACCATCCATCCGGAGTTTCCGGAAACCGTCCACAAGGGCTTTGATTTTGGCGGGCAGCTCCTGATGGGACACCTGCGCTATGGGACGAGCGGCGGTTACAGCATGTCGTCGTGTCATCCGTTTTTCCGGCGCAGTCCCTGGCCGACCCGCAATCTGGCGCTTTGCGGCAATTTCAACCTCACCAACACGACGGAGTTGAATGCGTCCCTGACCCAAATGGGTCAGCATCCGATCTTTGCTACCGACACGCAGGCTGTGCTGGAAAAAATTGGGTTCTACCTCGATGAGGAACACGAGAACCTCTACCGCTCGCTGCGGGCCGATGGTCTGCCCGGTGACGTAATTTCCCAACGCATCAGCCAGGAGCTCGACCTTACCCGGGTGTTCACCAATGCCTCGCGCAAATGGGATGGCGGTTACTCGCTCTGTGGCCTCACGGGCAACGGCGACGCCTTTGTGGCCCGTGATCCGTCCGGCATCCGGCCCTGCTTCTATTACCAGAGCGATGAGGTGATAGCCTTCGCCTCGGAGCGTGCCCCGTTGATGACCGTGTTCGATCTCGAACCCGAGCAAGTCAGCGAAGTTCCGCCCGGACATGTGATCGTGGTCAAAAATCACGGCGCCATCACCAAGACCCCGTTCACCCCGCCGTTGCCGCGCACCGAATGCACCTTCGAACGTATCTATTTTTCCCGCGGCAACGACATCGATATCTATCGCGAGCGCAAAGCCCTCGGGGCCAAGCTGGCCGATCAGGTGATCAAATCCATCGACCACGATTGGGGTAAGAGTGTGTTTGGCTTTATCCCCAACACGGCCGAGGTCGCGTATTACGGGCTGATGTCCGCCTTGCGTGAACATCGGCGCAGTGAAGTGAAATCCGCGATCCTCGAGGCCAGCAACACCGGCAAACTGACCGAGGCGATGCTCGACGACCTGATTCTCAACAACTGGCCGCGCAGTGAAAAAGTGGTCAGCAAGGACATCAAGCTGCGCACCTTCATCGGCCAGGAAAACCTGCGCAATCAACTCGCGAGCCATGTTTACGACATCACCTATGGTTCGATCCATCCTGGTGATGCGCTCGTCTGCGTTGACGACTCGATCGTGCGCGGCACCACGTTGCGCAAATCCATTCTCCGCATCCTCAGCCGACTGCATCCGCGCAAAATCGTGATCGTTTCGACCGCGCCACAGATCCGTTATCCCGATTGCTACGGCATCGACATGTCTGAGCTCGGCAAGTTCATCGCCTTCGAAGCCGCGGTCGAGTTGCTCAAGGAGCGCGGCAAGGCGGATTTATTGACGGAGGTTTACCAACTGTGTCGCACGGAAGTCACCGACAAGGCGAAGGCCACGGTCAACCACGTGCGCAAGATCTACGAGCCGTTCACGCCCGAGGTAATCTCCGCCAAAATAGTCGAGCGCGTTTCGCCCCCGAAGAATGGCTGGAAAGGTGAGATCGAGATCATCTACCAAAAGATCGAGAACCTTCACGCTGCAGTCCCGAACCATACCGGCGACTGGTATTTCACTGGCAAATATCCAACCGCTGGTGGCTACCGCGTGGTGAATCAGGCCTACATCAATTACTACGAGAAAAACGAAGGACGGAGTTATTAGACCATGGCGTTGAGTTACGAATCCTCCGGCGTCAGTTACGACCAGCTCGACGCTTTCAAACGGGCCTGCCAGCAGGCGGCCAAGACTACCGCACCGCTGCTCGCGGCCCACGGTTATGCCGAGCCGGCGAATACGCGTGGCGAAAGCTGCTACCTCATGGAGGCCGCCGATCACTACCTCGGGCATGTCGAGGAGGGATTAGGCACCAAGAACCTCGTGGCCGATGCGGTCTACGCGCAATCGGGCAAAACATTTTATCGTGAAGTCGCGATCGATACCGTGGCGACCATCGTCAACGACCTCGTGACCTGCGGCGCCTTGCCGACCTCAGTCGCGATGCACGCGGCGGTGGGTGATTCCAATTGGTTCAGTGATGCCAAGCGCATGCAGGCCTTGGTCGACGGCTGGGCCGAGGGCTGCCGACAGGCCGGCGCCGTTTGGGGTGGGGGCGAGACGCCAACGCTCAAGGGCATTGTTAATCCCGATGCCATCGTGCTCGCAGGTTCGGCGGTCGGCCGCATCGCACCGAAGTCACTGCGCATTACCGGTGATGTATCCGACGGTGATTCGATTATCTTTCTCGCCAGTTCCGGCGTGCAGACCAACGGACTTTCACTGTGCCGCCTGATTGCCGACAAGCTGCCCGACGGTTATGCGACTCCGGTGGGTCACGGCGATTCACGCACCTATGGCGAAGCATTGCTCGCGCCGTCGGTCATCTACGTGAAGTTCGTCGCCGAGTGCCAAAAGCGCGGCTTGAAACTGAATTATGTTTCGCACGTCACCGGTCATGGCTGGCGCAAACTGATGCGTCTCGAGGAGAACTTCGTTTACGAAATCACCAACCCGCGCGAACCACTCGCGGTATTCAAGTTCCTGCAAGAGGCCGGTCCGATCACCGAACGCGAAATGTATGCGACCTTTAATATGGGCATCGGCTTTGCCGCCTATGTTTCTCCGCAAGATGAGGCCGCTGTGCTCGCCGCCGCGACCGAGTCGGGCTACGACGCCTGGGTCGCTGGCAAGGTAAAAAAGGAAGGCGACCGCAAGGCCGTCAACGTGCCCTCGCTCAATCTGACCTTCGAAGGCGACACACTGCAGGTGCGTTGAACAACCACCGCCTCCTGCCGGCTCCTTAAATATGTCGCTTGCCGCATCCAACCCCAAATCGGCAACGGCCAATCAGATGATTGGTTTGAAATCGCGGCCCTTCGCCTATGCCGATATCTACCGTCATCCACCGATGCAGGGCCTCGACCTGCCGCCTGAGCTAGCATCGATCCGAAAAAACGAGTCGAGCTGCACTGTGTTCCTGCACGACGGCACTTGGCTGACGACTTGGAGTCAAGGTTCCTCCGAAGGTGCTCTCGATGAAAAGATTGTTTTCACCACCAGCCGAGATTTGGGCCGCACCTGGAGCGAACCGCGCAAGATAGTCGCTTCCACCGCAGAACTTCGTCGTTCCTATGGTTGTCCGTTTGTCGTGCCGGATACGGGGCGTATTTATCTATTCTTGCATGAGGGTCAGCAGCACGGCGCCAAACTGTCGCGCAACGATGTGGCGGTGGATGCCGGTCGATTTGGCTTTCTGTTTTCTGATGACGACGGCCTCACATGGTCGGAAATTTACCGGCTGCCGATGTTCGATCGCGATATACTCATTTTCCCCGATCGTTTTCACGCTCACCTCAATCACCCGCCGCAGCTTATGCCCGGCGGTCGGGTGGTCCTGCCTTTTTCGCAACATATGCGCAACGGCGCGACCCGCCGTTTCTGGCAGCTCTGCTGGACTGAATCTTCGCTGATCGAGTGCGAGAACCTGCTAACCGAACGCGATCCGGCGAAGTTGCGCTTCTCGATTCTACCTCCAGGCACGCATGGAATGCGCGCCGATTTGGTAAAGCACGTGGACAATCCCGCCGTGGTGCGGCTGGCCGCGGCTTTTGGCGGGCGACCAAACGAACTCTCGGCCAACGCGCAGGAGCCCACTGTTGTCGCATTGGGGGATGGCCGTTGGGTCTGTGTGATGCGCACCTATCTGGGCTCGCCCGGTTTCTCCGTGTCGAATGATGGTGGTCAGACTTGGACAACCGTCGATCGTCTGCGCTACAAACCCGACGGTGCCTTTATAGATCATCCGCATACGATGTGTCCGCTGGCCAAGATGCCCGATGGACGGTTCATCCTCCTCTTCACGAACAACGACGGCACACACAACGGTGCGGAGCACGTTTGGGATGGGGGCGTTCGCACGCGCAGTCCACAGTGGTTCGCGATTGGTCGTGAAATTCCCGGGGAACAGCGGAATGCTGGCCTCTTGTTCGGTGAGCCGCGCATCCTCTGTGAGGCATCCGATCAGGAATCACCCGACGGGTTCCGCGCCTCGACCTGCACTGGCATATCCATGCCGCAATACCTTAGCACCGCCGACCGGCATTTTGTGCAATACGGGCTCAAGAAAGAATATATCATTCTCGATGAAATTCCCGCCGCAGTGATTGATGCCATGACCCCGGCTTTACCCAATCCCTGACCTCATGAAACGCTCCACCGTTAACCGCGTCATTGAAACCGCCAAGGAGGTCTTTGCGACCGTTGGCATGCAACTGCCCCCGTTTGGCCATTGGACGGTGGACGACTGGAAATCGAAAGGCGCCGAGTGCGACGAGATCCGCCAATGCCTGCTCGGGTGGGACGTGACCGATTTCGGCCAGGGCAACTTTCCTGTGATCGGCCGCGTGCTTTTTACTCTGCGCAATGGCGCGAAGTCCTATCCGTCCGGCAAGGATTACGCGGAGAAGCTGATCCTTGATCCGGAGAACCAGAAGCCACCGCGCCACTATCACCGGCACAAAATGGAGGACATCATCAACCGCGGCGGCGGCAACATCATGGTGCGGCTCTGCAAGGCAACGGCCGACGGTCAGGAATCGCCCGAGGACTTCAAGATGCAGGTCAACGGGGTGACCACTGCCATCAAGTCAGGCCAGATTCTGCGGCTTACACCCGGCGAGAGCCTCTGTATCCCGCCACGCACGATCCACCAGTTCTGGGGTGAAGAGGGCACCGGGATAAAGATCGGCAATCAGCGTTACACCGTTAGCGGCGAAGTCAGCCGGGTCTGTGATGATTTTGAGGACAACTGCTGGCTCGAGCCCTGCGAGCGGTTCATCACCTTCGACGAGGACGAGCCCCGTAAACATTACCTCGTGCACGAATATCCGAAGGCCTGAGGCGTTTCCATGGCGACATTACTGACCGAGGAACCCGACTACCGCGCGTTCTGGGAGGAACGCCTGCAAAATCCGTATCCGCTCTTTGCCCGGATGCGATCGGAGGATCCGGTGCATTGGTGTGCTCCAATGAAGCTCTGGTTGGTGACGCGCCACGACCTCTGTTTTACCGGCTTGAAAGACGAGCGCTTCTCTTCGAATCGCAGCGACATGTATGTGCAGGCTTTGCCGCCGGACCTGAAGGCGAAGGTGCAGCCGCTGCTTGATCACATTTCCAAGTGGATCCAGCTCACCGATGAGCCCGACCACCTGCGACTGCGCAAGCTCGTCAACCTCGCGTTCACTCCGCGCATGATAAACCAGTTGCGTCCGCGCATCGAACAACTGGTTGATCAACTACTGACGGATCTCCGACCCGGCGAGCCTTGCGACATCATCAAGCGCTTCTGCCAGCCCCTGCCGGCCACGGTTATTTGCGAGATGCTCGGTATTCCGCTGGCGGAGCGTGATCGGTTCCGCGAGCTCATCGAGGGTATCATGCACTTCAGCACTGCGGGTGGACCGAATCTGAAACACCATGCGGAGAACGCCCACGCTGCGTTGCGTGAAGTCATTACTTTGTTCGAACGGCTGGTGGCCGAACGGCGGCAGGAGCCACGCGACGACTTGCTCAGTGCCTTGGTGTCTGCGGAGGCAGATGGCGAACGGCTGTCCAACGAGGAACTCTACGCGATGTGCGTGTTTGTTTTCCTCGCCGGGCACGAGACCACGACCAACGGCATTGCCAGCGGCTTGATGGCTCTGCTCCAGCATCCCGATCAGTTCTCAAAATTGAAAGCCAACGTGGATGCCCACGTGCGCGGCACGGTCGAAGAGGCACTCCGGTTCGAGTCACCGGTGACGCGTGCGGTGCGCAAGGCGACTGAGCGAATCGAACTCGCGGGTAAGGTGATCGAGTCCGGTCAGCTCGTGGTGTTTCTGTTGGGAGCGGCGGATCGCGATCCCGCGCTGTTTCCCGTGCCCGATACCTTCGACATCACCCGCACACCGAACAAACACCTCGCCTTTGGTTATGGCTCCCATTTCTGCCTTGGTGCCGTGTTGGCGCGGATGGAAATGGAGATCGCCTTCCGCGCCATCGTCCGTCGTCTGCCCAATCTTCGCCTTGTCACTGATCAGCTGGACTGGAAACCGACGATGGGGATCCGGGCATTGGTAAAGTTGCCTGTGGTTCTAGGTGAATCGCTGTAACGATTTTGTTCCAGCTTTCCTGATTTCCACATTAAGTGGATATCTCTAGTTCCAATTCGAGTTCGCACGGACCTCTCAGGAAACCGAATTTCCATTCGACGGCTTGACTGACCACCCTGAACGATTTGGTCACTTCAAGGATTGAGCCGACGGCGATGCCCATTTCTAAGCGGGCGAGGGGCGCACCGAGACAGATGTGCGGGCCGAAACCAAAGGCGACGTGGCGGTTGGGCGTGCGCGTCAGATCGAGTTTATCCGGCTCGGAAAATTGGCGTGGGTCACGATTGGCGGCGGCGAGCATCATCAAAATGAAGTCACCTTTTTTGACGTGCTTTCCTCCAACCTCGGTGTCGCAGGACGCCACTCGTTGATCGCGGTGAAAAGGCCCGGCGAAGCGGAGGAACTCTTCGACGGCGGTTTCCATCAGGTCGGGGTTTTGCCGCAGTTTTTGCTGCTGCTCGGGATGTCGGCTTAGTTCGAGCAGGGTCGTCGTTAAAAGGCGGGTGGTCGTTTCATGGCCACCGAGCAGGATGGTGACCGCGGTGCCGAGGATTTCGTCCTCGGTGAGGGCATCCCCTTCGCTGCGGGCGTGGACCATGAGCGAGAGCACATCATCGCTCGGCGTGGTTTGGCGTTCAATGATGCCTCGCCGCAGGTAGGCCCGCAGGTCGAGCAGGGCTTGTTGTGAGCGCAGGCAGGTTTCCATCTTCGGGACCGGAGTTTGCATAAACGCGACGATCCCGGCAGACCAAGCGGTAAAGAGCGGCACATCTGCCACCGGCACGCCGAAGAGCCGGGCGATGACATGCACGGGCAGCGGATGCGCCAGATCGCGCACCACGGTGAGCTTTCCGGTCGGGAGAATTTTCGCCATCTGTTCGTTGACAAAGGCCTGCACGAAATCGCGATACCGACCGATGGTGGAAGGACGGAAGACCTCGTGCAGCAGGCGGCGGATCCGCGTGTGACCGGGTGGGTCGATATTGATCAGCCCATGCGAGTAGTGATCGATGAGTGGTTTCAGCTCCGCCAGTTGCCCGGCATCAAAATGCCGGTGAAACAGACCCGTGATGCGGCCGACATTGGAAAATCGTTTGGCATCCTGCAGACATGTGCGCACATCATCGTAGCGAGTGACGACCCAGCAGTTCCATATGGCGGACCACTGCACCGGATCACAGTCCTGCAACTCCCGGTAAACTGGAAACGGATCGGCCGCGAAATCCGGCGTGTGGATGACGTCGTCCAGTTTCATTGTGATTAGCAAGGATTGAACTGTCTGATTCCAGCTTTCCTGAGTTCCACATTAATTGGATTGGGAAGTTCGCTCCTTCCTAATCATGCTTGGATGTATTCCAGCGGGGCGCGGTAGCGGACGTCTTGCACGTCGAGCCGGCGGAGATGGGTTTTCAAGCGCGTGAGGAAGTGGGCGAAGTCGGGGCGCTCTGCGGGACACCACGCGATTTCGGCCAAGGCGCATACGCGCGGGAAGGCCATGAACTCAAGCCGTGAAGGCGTGGGGATGTATTCCGTCCACAGCTGACCCTGCACACCGATGATGTGCTTGGCTTGCTCAGCGGAGAGCTCTGCAGGAATGGGTTCATAGCCATGAACCTTGGCCAGCGGGGAATTGCCGCCGATCCCAAGCGGCTCGGTGCTCAAGGTCTCGCTCTGGTAGTGATCGAAATACACGAAAGGGTTGGGGCACATGATGGCGTCGTTGCCGTGCTTGGCGGATTCGATCGCGCCCTCTAGTCCGCGCCATGACATGACGGTCGCACTGGGGGCGAGGCCGCCCTCAAGAATTTCGTCCCAGCCGACGAGTTTGCGTCCGTGTTTTTTGAGAATGGTTTCGGCCTGACGGATGAACCAGCTCTGCAACTCGTGTTCGTCCTTGAGCCCGTGCTCCTTGATGTGGGCCTGCACGGCCTCATCCTTTTCCCACTGCGGCTTGATCGCCTCGTCGCCGCCGATGTGGAGGTATGTAAAGTGGAAGAGGGTGACGACTTCGGTCAGCACGTCCTCGAGGAACGCAAAGGTTTCCGGCTTCACATTGAACAGCGTGTCATGAATGCCCCAGTTGCAGCTCACGGGCTTGGCCTCGGCCAAGAGGCCGTATTCCGGGTAGGCCGCGATGGCGGCCTGCGCATGGCCGGGCATTTCTATCTCGGGCAGGATGTTGACGTGACGCGCGGCAGCATACGCGACGAGGTCACGCACCTCGTCCTGAGTGTAGTAGCCCTCGATAGGCTTGTTGTCGTGACCGAGATTGTTCGCGCCATGGCCGCGGGGAGACCCGGTGCGTTTGCTGCCGATGGCGGTGAGTTTGGGGTAATTTTTGATTTCCAAGCGCCAGCCTTGGTCATCGACAATGTGCCAGTGGAAGACGTTGATTTTGTGCTGGGAGAGCACATCGATAAATTTCTTCAACGCGGCCACCGGTTGGAAGTAGCGCGAGCTGTCCACCATGACGCCGCGCCAGCCAAAGCGCGGGGCATCCTCGATAACGACGCAGGGAGCGGTCCACGGCAGGTCCGGCCGCGGTTGGCAGTCGTAAACAGCCGGCGGGAAGAGTTGTAGCAAGGTCTGCATGCCATGGAAGGCGCCGGCGGCGGTGGAGGCGCTGAGGGTGATGACGTCGGTCGTGACGTTCAGACCATAGCCCTCGGGAGGAAGTGCCGGGGACTCCTTAAACTCGATGCGTGACTTGGCCGTGGGAGCGTTAAAGGGAAGGTTCCAATTCGTGCAGGTGGCGAGGCGCTCCGCCAGGAATTCGGCGGTGGCGGTGAACGCCCCGGATGCGTTGATCACCGTTTCGGCGCTCAGCACGAAATCCGGCTGGTCAAGGCGTTCGGCGCGGTTGGGCTGGGGCACGAGGGGAAGGGGAGTAGAGGACATGCGAAGGCGATGGAGGCAGGGCTTGAATCCATTTTCGAGTCAGAAAGGGGCCGGAAAGCGGTCACCGGAGGGATTTTTCAGTCATCATGCCGGGGGAATAATTGACGCATGCCGGGATGAATGAACTAAATAGTTACTTCCCCATGCGCCCCGTTGTTCAAATCTCACTCGACCTGACGGACATCAACGAAGCACTGGCGACGGCAGAAATGGCCTTGCGCGCAGGGGTGGACTGGCTGGAGGCCGGCACGCCTCTGATTTTGGCCGAAGGACTGCATGGTGTGCGGGCCTTGCGCGAACGTTTCCCGAAGGTGCCGATTGTCGCCGACCTGAAGACGATGGACGGTGGCTATCTTGAGGCCGAGATGATGGCCAAGGCGGGAGCGACCCATGTGGTCGTCATGGCGCGGGCGCACGCGGAAACGCTCAAATGCGTCGTTCAGGCTGGCCGCGACCATGGGGTCAAGGTCATGGGGGACAATTTGGGCTGTCCCGACATGGTAGCAGGGGCGAAACTGCTCGAGGACTTCGGCTGCGATTTTGTGATTCACCACATCGGCTACGACGAGCGCCGCGGGATTGCGGCCGCCGGCCAGCGCATGCCGAGCCCGTTGGATCAGCTGCGCGAGATCGTGAATGCCGTGAGTGTGCCGGTGCAGGCCGTGGGCGGGCTGACCCTCGAACAAGCCGTGCGCACGCCGGAATATGGCGCGCCCCTTGTAGTGATCGGTGCCCCCCTCGCGGTCGATGCCGATTCGTTTCGCACCGCTGATGGCAATCTCGAAGGCACCTTGAAAATTATCTGTGACCGTGTGCACGGTTATGGTGATGTGACCGTCAAATCTCATACCTCATGAAAAGCCCCGCTGTTGTTAACTACGCCCCCGAACCCCATAGCGTTGAATTACGTGAAGTGGAACGACCTGAAGCCGGCCCGAATGACGTGATTCTGGCCGTGGAGGCGGTCGGCGTGTGCGGCAGCGACCTGCATCAATGGACCAGCTCGCACAGCTGGCCGGTGAATTACCCGGTCGTGCTCGGACATGAATTCGGCGGGCGCATTGCCGAGCTCGGCAAGGAAGTGAAGGGCTGGAAGGAAGGCGACCGCGCGGTGAGCGAAACCGCGGCGGTGATTGATGAGAACAATCCGATGAGCCGGGCGGGTCTCTACAACTTGGATCCGACGCGCAAAGGCTTTGGCTATGGTGTCAACGGGGCGATGACGAGTTTTGTGCGGGTGCCAGCGCGCTGCCTGCATCATGTGCCCGATTCGCTCTCGATGGAACACGCCGCCCTGACCGAACCGTGCTGTGTGGCCTACAATGCGGTGATCAACAACGCGCATATCACTCCGGGTGACCGGGTGATCGTGCTCGGCCCGGGGCCGATTGGAATTCTTTGCGCCGCGATGGCCAAACTCGCCGGGGCGGAAGTAGCCTTGGTCGGATTGGAGCGCGACCGTGCGCGGTTGGAAATCGCCAAGGCCTACGGTTGCGAAGTCATCATTGGCGACGCCACGGAATGGGCGAAGCGCCGCGACGGCCTCGGGGCCAATGGCGTGATCGATGCTGCCGGGGCTTCGGCCGCCCTAAAGGCCGCGCTCGAACTCGTGCGCCCCGCCGGTTGGATCAGCAAGGTGGGCTGGGGTCCGCAACCACTCAATTTTTCCCTCGATCCGCTGGTGCAAAAAAACATCCGCCTGCAAGGCAGCTTCAGTCACAACTGGCCGGTCTGGGAACGTGTGCTGGCCTTGTTGACTTCGGGTCAGTTGGACGTGCGCCCAATCACGGGTGGCATCTGGAATTTTCAATCGTGGCACGAGGCTTTTGAAAAGATGCACTCCGGCCAGATTGTGAAGGCGGTGCTCAAGCCGGTCGTCTGAAATCCGTTTTATGTCTGCGCATTACGCCACCATCGACTGGGAGCTTCGCGATCCTGATTTCATCAAGGGACGCTACTCGCGCGAGCATACCTGGACCTTTGACGGCGGCCTGGTCGTTGCGGCCTCGCCGTCCCCGTCGGTCGTGCCGACGCCGTGGTCCAACCCGGCCAATGTCGATCCGGAGGAAGCCTTTGTCGCCTCGGTGTCGAGCTGTCACATGCTGACCTACCTTTATCTGGCGGCCAAGGCGGGTTACCTGATCGAACGCTATCGGGACGCGGCGGTAGGCACGATGACCAAGAACGAACGCGGCGTGCCATGGGTAAGCCTGATTACGTTGCATCCGGGAATTACTTACGGTGCGAACAAACGACCTGATGCCACTGCGGAGGCGGAATTGCATCATCACGCACACGAACAGTGCTTCATCGCCAATTCGATCAAAACCGAAGTGAAGGTTGAATCTCCTTCTGTCCCCGTTTGAGAATCCAATCCTTTTATGAAACTTAAGGACAAAGTAATCATTGTGACGGGTAGCACGACCGGCATCGGTCGATCCATTGCCGAACGTTGTGTGGCCGAGGGTGCCAAGGTTTTGGTGCACGGGCGTGATCGCGCCAACGGCGAAAAACTGGTGGCCCAGCTTGGACCGGCGGCGGTCCTGCACATTGATGATCTTTCTGACCCCAGTTGTCCGCAGCGGCTGGTCGACGCCGCGATGAAAGCCTTCGGCCGCATCGACTGTGTAGTCAACAATGCGGCCATCGTTTCGCGCCGCACCATTTACGACGCTACGGTGGAGGATTTTGATTATGTCATGGCGGTCAACGTGCGCGCGCCACTGTTTATCATCCAAGCCGCCTTCGAGCAATTGAAGGCGAATCATGGCAGTGTGCTCAACATCGGCTCGATCAACGGGCATAGCGGCGAGGCGACCTTCCTGCACTATTCGACCTCGAAGGGCGCCCTGCAAACGCTCTCGCGCAACCTGGCCAATGCCCATGGCACCGATCTGGTGCGGTTTACGCATTTCAACGTCGGCTGGGTGCTGACCGACAACGAGAGCCGCAAGCAGATTGAGCAGGGCCTGCCGGCGGACTGGCATGAGCATGTGCCGCCGCTCTATGCGCCCTCCGGCAAGTTGATCATGCCCGAGGCGATCGCGGGTGCGGCCGTCTTCTGGTTGAGCGACGATTCAAAGCCCATCACCGGCACGGTCATGGAGCTCGAGCAGTTTTCCGTTTACGGCCGCAATCCCGTCAAAACCCAAGACTGATGCCCCAACTCGCCGCCTTCCCGAAAGCCTTCATGCAGCAACTCTGCAAGGACGGCACGATGAAATTGCAAGAGTGGGTGGACCTGGCCGAGCCACTGGGCTTGGACGGACTCGAGTATTACAGCGGGATGCTGGAACTCATCGACCCGAAGAAATGGGCCGCGGCGCGCAAACAAGTGGAGACGGCCGGGATGGTGATTCCAATGCTCTGTTGTTCACCGGATTTCTCGCAACCTGATCCCGATATGCGGAAACAGGAGATCGAGAAAGAGAAGAACTGGATCCGCATGTCGGCGGAACTTGGTGCGAAGTATTGCCGCGTGCTTTCGGGGCAGCAGCGGCCCGAACTCAGCCAAGAAGCGGGCCTCAAGATCATCGTGGAAAACATCGAGGCTTGTCTGCCTGAGGCGGAGAAGTGCGGGGTAACGCTGATACTGGAAAATCACTACAAGGACGACTTTTGGAAATATCCCGAGTTCGCGCAGAAGATGGATGTATTCTGCGAACTCGTGTCGCGGCTCCAGCATCCCTTCTTCGGCGTGAACTACGATCCGAGCAATGCGTTCCTCGCCGGTGATGACCCGTTGGAACTATTGGATCGCGTAAAGGACCGCGTGGTGACGATGCATGCGAGTGACCGCTATCTTTTGTCAGGCACCCTGGAAGATTTGCGTAACGAAGAAGGTGGTGCGCTCGGCTACGCCAAGCGATTGGCCCATGGTGAAATCGGCAAAGGTCTCAACGACTATGATGCGATCTTCAGCACGCTCAAGGGCGAGGGTTTCGATAACTGGATCAGCATCGAGGACGGAGTCGACGGCATGGACCAGCTCGCGCGGAGCGTTACTTTCCTCAAAAGGAAGATCGCGCAGTATTGGCCGGTCAATGCGTAGCGTCCCATAGTTTGGATTTGACCAGACGATATTTGGATCCACGCAGAGGCCACAGAGCGCACTGAGATTGAAAGCGTTTCTCCGAATCCTCTATGGTCTTTGTGTTAACCACGCATCCATCCGGACAATCTTCTATTGTTGTTGCAACGCGTAGAGGTCGGCTTCGCTCAGCGTGAAACGCAGGCGGATGGTCCGGCCGCTGAGTTCGGACCAGTTGCGTTGCTTCACCCACTTCACGGGATGGTGTGTGCTGTCACCGAAGAGCTTGGGCGCTGCCCGCCCGGAGAAACCGTCGACGGGTTTGCCGGAGGCGTCGAGCACCTCGATCCGAATCGTGCCCGCGGCACTGGTGGCAAAGTTCAGGCAAAGCTGCTCGCCGGCAGCGACGAACGCCTTCGTCAGCACCCTGCCTTTTTGGCTGCCGGCCCGGAGGCGGGCGAATCCGTCTCGGCGCAGAGTGTGCAGGGTGAGTTTGCAACTGTCGGAGGCATAGTGCCGGCAGCGGTAAAACCCGAGGGTGTTGTGATCCAGTTTAACGAGTCCCGTGGAAACCATGTTGTTGCGCCCGACCCAATCCTGCGGGTCGAGTCCGGGGCGGAGGTAGGCCTGCGGAAAGTGGCGGTCGTAAACCGTGCCGCCGCGACTGGTCATGAAAACGGTGTCGGATACGTCGCCCTCGCGGCCTTCCTGCACGGTAAGCGCCTTGGCTTGATCGGACGTCATCCACTGGCGCTTCATCACAAAACGCGAGGGTAGGGCGACGTAGATGTGCGGTGCACCCGGACAGGGTGTGGTCACGTTGGTGTAAAGTTCCTCCTGTGGCACGCCGCCAAATGTCATGGCCTCCGGTTTTGACCAGTGGATGAAATCGCTGGAGGTGGTGCGGGCGATGGTGCGCAGGCCTTTATAAAGGCCCTCGGTCCAGATGCGGAAATACAGCACGTAGCAATTTTCGGTTTCCGACCAGAACGCGACATTTTGCGAATCGAAGATGCCATCAGTGAAGATTGGCCCCGGTTGAATTTTGCGCCAATGAATGCCGTCGGCAGAAGCAAAGCCGAACAGGCCGCCCTTATCGTCACCGCCGACCGCCTTGAAGCGTGCATCGGGCGCGGCGGCGGGGTTGGTGTCGAGAAATGGGGTGAAGTTATGCGAGGTCTTTTCGCCGGGAACTTCGTCGATGTGGATGATGTTCGTGTCGTTGCGCTCACCATCGGGGAAAAGTCCAAGCGCGGGGCGAATCCAGTTCTGACCGTCCCGGCTTTCCGCATAGCAGGTGTTGGAGCGCGATTTAATGGCACCCTGACCCCGGTAATACATCCGGTAGAGATCGCCATCTTGGATGACGACCACGTAGAGGCTATAGGCCCCTTCCCATGGTGCATCGAATGGGAACTCGACCTCGGTCTGCACGGAATCGACGAGCTCGTGGGAAACCCGGGTCAGTTTTTCGATGAAATGGCCATCGAAGAAGGGTTCGCGGCGCAGGCCAATGGCAAGCGCTGCCTGATCTGTGACAGGGGTGGGGTTGGACATTACGGATCAGAATCCACGGTCACCCAGTGGTGCCAACCCCAAAGCACCTTGGGTGGATCTGCGAAAAGGCTCTCTTTTTGCCAATGGCGTGAATACGCTGCGGCATATGGAAAAACGTCCTTTCAACCAATTAGGCCTGTCCGACGACATCCTCAGAGCTGTCGATAAGATGGGCTTTGAGGAGGCTTCACCCATCCAGACCGCGGTCATTCCCACGATCATGGAGGGCCGGGATGTCGTCGGCCAGTCCTCGACCGGCTCGGGCAAGACCGTGGCGTTTGCGATTCCCGCGATTGAAAAGGTCGATCCCAAATTGCGCGCCGTGCAGGTGCTGATTTTGTGTCCTACGCGCGAGTTGGCGGTGCAGGTGGCGGAAGAGACGGGCAAGATCGCGGCGTTCAAGAAGGGCGTCATGGGCGTGCCGATCTACGGCGGCCAAAGTTATGAGCGGCAGTTCCGCGCCTTGGCGGCCGGGGCGCAGGTGGTCATTGGCACGCCGGGTCGCGTGATGGATCACATGGACCGGGGCACGCTAAAACTCGATCATCTCAAACTGGTGATTCTCGACGAGACCGACCGGATGCTCGACATGGGTTTCCGTGACGACATCGAAAAGGTGCTCAAAAGTGTGCCGGAAACACGGCAGTTGTTATTTTTCTCGGCGACGATTCCCCGGCAAATTCAGGATCTGATCAAGCGTTACACCAAGGATCCGGCCTGGATCAAAATTGAATCGGTGGCGCAAAACGCCCCGCAAGTGGAGCAGGTTTACTTCGAGGTGGACCGGCGTTCGAAGATCGAGGCGCTGACGCGGTTGATTGACGTGCATGACTTTCGCTACGGCATCATCTTTTGCAGCACCAAGGTGATGGTGGATGACCTTGACGAGCATTTGCACTCGCGTGGTTACATGACGGACCGGCTGCACGGCGACATTTCGCAGGCCCAACGCGACCGCGTGATGGACAAGTTTCGCCGGCGCGCATTCGAGTTTCTCGTCGCCACTGACGTGGCGGCGCGTGGTCTCGACGTGGACGACCTCGAAGTGGTGATTAATTTCGATCTACCCAATGATGCCGAGGACTATACGCACCGCATTGGTCGCACAGGTCGCGCGGGCAAGACCGGGCGGGCCTTCACCTTCGTGTCGGGGCAGGAAATCTACAAGCTGCAGAGCATGGTGCGTTGGGCGAAGCTCAACGTAAAGCGCGGCAAGATTCCTTCACTCGATGAAGTCGAGGAAGCGCGCACGAGTGTCTTTTTTGAGAAGATCCGCTCGACGCTCGACGCCAAGCAATTCAAGCCGCATGACCGCATGATCGACCGCTTGCTCGATCAAGGCTACGCCAGCACGGACATCTGCTCGGTGTTGATCCACTTGTTGCAGAATGCAACCAGTGGTGCACCGAAGAAAGCAGCACCCGCGGCCAAGCCCAAGGAAGAGTTTGGCCAGGCTGATTTCAGCAAGCCGGTCGTGAAGGCGACGGTGGAACGCATCACCCCGCATAAACCCGCCCCGGATTGGGCCGGCAAGAAAGCTCGGCCAAAGGTGGCGGCGCCCGACGCAGACAGCGGGGTGGATATTTCCGCCCGCAAATCCAAATACGAACGGCCGTCCCGCACCGGCAAGGAACCCGGCATGATGACCCTGTTTCTCAACGTCGGTCGCAAGCAACTGATCACCCCGGCGGATGTGGTGGGCAAGATCGCGGGGGTGACCCGGTTGCCGGCCGATGTGGTGGGCGCGATTGATATTCACCAACGCCATCTGCTCGTGGATGTGAAAGAAGAGCATGTGCGGACGATTATGCAGAAGCTCGAGGGTATTCGCGTGAAGGGCGAAGTATTGGCGCCGACTCTGGCGACGGAGTAATCAACCATAGGTTTTCTTTCTCTTAATCTTTATCGTTCACTTTCCTCTTTCTCCTTCTCGTCAGACCTCGAATAGGAAGGAGTCGGGTAACAGAGAAAGATTTAGAGGAAAGAGAAAGCGTGGGGGAATATAGGGCGGGATTGCCGTATCCCGCCTTATGGTTAGCTTGAGAAAGGTGGTGCGGGTTGACCGAAACACGCAGTTGAACACCCGCATGCAACCCACAGCGTCTTGAAGACAAGCCGCCCAACCCGGAGCCTTCGTGATTCCCGTGATTTCTCCGTGGCTTCGCGTCTCCGTGGCCAATTCCCAGTTACTCCGCCGCGAAAACGTGACACCGCGCGCCTTGACAGCGGGGCGGCGGTCTCGTTATTGCGATAGCCCCGTATGGAGGCAGCTCTCGATCAACCGGTGCTGGTTTTAAACCGCCTATGGCAGGCGGTTAACGTTATCGGCGCGCGTCGCGCCTTCGCGATCCTCGCGCGGGGACATGCGCAGGTCGTCCATAATGAGGCGGATGATTTCCGCACCTTCGCGTTGATGGATTGGATTGATTTCTCTGTCAGCAATCCGCCGATCGAGGAACTCGCCGCGGTGCATACGCCGACGCGCACGATCCGGCTGCCGCGCGTGATCCTGCTTACTTTTTTTGACCGGCTGCCGTGCAAGGAACTCAAGCTCACCCGCAACAACGTCTTCGAGCGCGACAAGAACACCTGTCAGTATTGCGCGAAGGTGATGCCGCGCGACCAACTCAATCTCGATCACGTGATCCCGCGCGATTTCGGTGGGAAGACCACGTGGGAGAATATCGTGTGCTCCTGTATCAAGTGTAATTCACACAAGGCCAACCGCCTGCCGCACCAGGCGAAGATGCGGCTGATCCGCACTCCCGTGCGCCCGAAGTGGCGGCCGGTCATCTCGCTCGTGCTGGGTCATCAGCATCGCGAGATGTGGAAAGACTTCCTCGACGTGGCCTACTGGAACGTCGAACTGGAAGAGTAGGAATTGGTTATGGCTGATTGGCTATAGCCGGAAGGTGCGGGTAGGGATAAACTGCCGGCCCGCCCAAGTATTAGCCACAGTGAACACAGATGGACACGGATAAGCACAGGATGAATCTGAGTGCATCCGTGTTTATCCGTGGTTAACGCCATCTCTGATTGGGGTCGTTCGAGATTGCACAGGCGTTCCTACAGTGGAGCCCTTTGACCTCACTTGAATCGTTCGTAGGCTGTGAGGGTTGGTGTTGCTGAACGAACGGATTGGGGTTCACTGAGTGACATGCTTTCAACCCTCGTGATGACGATCATCGGGCCCGACCGGCCCGGTTTGGTGCAATTGGTGGCCACTACTTTGGCCGATCACGGCGGCAACTGGCTCGAGAGCCGCATGGGTCATCTCGGTGGACAATTTGCCGGCATTGTGCGGGCGGAAGTCGCCACGGAAAAGACCGGCGAATTGGTGCAAGCGCTCCGCGCCTTGGATGAAAAAGGGCTGCGCGTGATCGTGCATCAGGACGATGCAGCGGGTGAAGCTGGTCCGAACACGTCCGCTACTTTGGAATTGGTGGGACAGGACCGGGTCGGCATCCTGCGGGCCGTGACCGGGGTGCTGGCCAACCACGGGGTCAATGTGGAGGAACTGGCCTCGGAGCGGGTGAGTGCTCCCATGGGCGGTGGCACACTGTTTCAGGCTACGATCCGCGTGTCGGTCACCGATACGGCGGTCTTGGATTTGGTGCGGGCGGATTTGGAAAAGATCGCCTCAGACCTGATGGTGGATTTGAAGCTGCACTCTGGCGCATAAGGTATAACCGAGTTCCTTACTTTTCAGTCCTAGGCATCTAAACGGAGAATGGTTTCCTGGATTTCTCCGCGTCGGCCGTGGGCGAAACCTTTGTCGGTGCCGATGACCTTGAAACCGCATTTCTCCATCACTCTGATCGAGCCGGGGTTATCGGATGCGGCTCGACCGAAGATCGGTCGGGTCGGAATCAGTTGAAGCAGTTTTAAGAGTGCCTGAGTCGCCACCCCCCGGCCCCAGAATTCGCGGCCCAGCCAATACGTAATCTCCAGTTCACCCTCCATAGGGAAGCACGCGATGTGGCCGACGACCTGTCCCTCTGCGACGATCGTCCGATTGATATTCTGAGGTGACTGCAGAATTTTTGCCCAGTGCGCGTCGAATGCCGCCCGATCGGTCGGATCTTTACTGACGAATGCCGCCATCCAGTTCGCCTCGGGATCGAGTTGCTGCTAGTAAAGCGTATCGAGATCAGTGGGCTCGATTGGTCGGAGGGTGATATTCTCGATAGGGTGCATGGGGTTTTCCGGGCAACTTTATCGAGTCACGTTTAGCATCGAAATATGGACCGTGTAGTCTCGTGGGTGCGAAATGCAGCTTGGAATCAGTTCTTCAGATTCTGCCGGGCAGAGAGCCACACCACCGCGGCGGCCACGAGATCCAGAAAAGCGAGTGCGAGTCGAAAAGGCAGCGGCAGATTGATCGGTAACGCCAAGAGTAGGATCGCCCCGATGATCAGCGCGGTGCAGGTGATCGCGATGGTGCGTTTCATGCGTTTACGTTTCTGATCGGCATCGTTCATGGGGAGGGAAGGGTATAAAGGGATAGATGAAAGATGAAAACGTGGGGAGTGCTGCGTCGTGGAGTAAGCTGAATTAGTGGGCAAGCGGCAGAATGATGCGCATGGTGGTGCCTTCCGGTCCGGTTTTTGCCAGGGCGATATCGCCGTGGTGACTGAGCAAAACGCGTTTGGCGATGGCCAGTCCAAGCCCGGTGCCATCCGGCCGGCCGGAGAGGAATGAATCAAATACGCGGTCGGCGATTTCAGCGGGAATGCCGCTGCCGGTATCGCTGATCTCGAGTTCGGCACACGGCACGCCACCATGGCCTTGGGTGTGTAGATTCAACGTGATGGTGCCGCCCTCCGGCATGGCTTGAGTGGAGTTGAGGATCAGATTGAGCAGCACTTGCTGGAGCTGGCCCTTGTGACCTTCCACCACCGGGGAAACGCCGGGGGTCTCGAAATGGAGCCGGATTTTGGCCTGGGCGAGCTTGAGCCTGACGAGCACGAGGGTGTCGTTGATGATATCCACCAACGACCAGCGCGAATGCAGATTGGAGGATGGGGATTTGCCGAACTGCAGCACACGCATGACGATGGCCTCGAGCTGGTCGAGTTTTTCGCTGATGACCCGCATGTCCGTGCGGCGGGGATCATCCGGCTGGAAGTCGAGCCCGAGCCCGCCGTGCAGCAGTTTGAGCACGGTCAGGGGATTGCGTATTTCATGGGCGATCTCGGCAGCCAGCAAACCAAGGGTGGTGAGTTGCTCGTTCTTGCGGAGCGTCTCCTCGCTTTGAAACACCCGCGAATACAGCCGGGCATTTTCCAAGGCGACGGCGCCGAGGTTGGCGAGACCAGCGCTCAGGCGTTTGGCATCGTTGTCGAAGCGCTGCACGCGTTCGCCGAAGACAGCGAGCACCCCGAGCACGTCGTTTTCATAGATGAGAGGCGTGATCAGGACGGAGCGCAGCTCCGGGTCGCCGGGGATATCCGCGAGGGTGCGAAATTCCGGTGACTGGATGTCGGCAAACTCAGTCTGTCGGCAGGTATGCACGGTCACCCCTACCAAACAGGCATCGGCGGGCAGTTCCCCGGGCGGACATGGCGTATCAATCGGTGAATGTAGGGCAACGCAGCGCACAGTATCACGGGCGTTGTCGTGCAGGTATAGCGCACTGCTGCGGCCGCCGAGCATCTGGCAGGCATCGCGGGTGAGGGCATCGAAGAGTTCCTGTGATTCCAGTTTGCCGACCAGAGATTGGCCGATCGTGATCAAAGTCTCGAGTTGGCCGGCCTTGCCCTGCAGTTGTTCGAAGAGCCAGAGCCGCCGCAGCACCAGGGCGGTTTCATGGGTCAATCGGACGAGCAGTTGCTGGTCGGCCGGGCCGAAGCCGGCGGCTTGATCGTGATCTATGACGATGGCGCCCAGCACCCGGTCCTCGACGAGGAGCGGCGCCGCCATCTGGCAGTTGGTATGATCACGCATGGCGCGATAGCGGGTTTCGTCCGCCACGACCGGCACCAGCAGCGGTTGTCCGTGGAGGGCGCACCAGCCGGGCAGACCCTGACCGATATCGAAGGACAACTGATGCGCGGGTAACGCCATCCCTTGCTGCGCCTCACCTTCCAACCGGCCGTTATCGGGATTGATCAACAACAATGCAGCGGCTGAAGCCCCCAAGGCCTCGGCGATGGCCGCCAAGGCTTCAGCAGGCGCTTGTGGACCGCTTTCACCCGCGGTCAACGCGGCAATGCGGTAAAGGGCGGGCAGGGCCCGGGCCTGCAACGATTCCACTTGCGAATGGGTGGGCTGATTGATGGGCGCTTCGATTTCCACTCCGGGCAGTTATTCCCCGGAAGATTGATTCCGCAATCCCAGTTTTAGCCGGCTTGTTCCGCCTCGGCTGGTGGAGTGATGATCTCTGTCAGCACATCACGCAGGGCATGCAGTCGTTCGATGTCGGCCGGGGTGGCTGGATCGGAACTTTCGATGTAGAAAGTATCCAATGCGATGCCGCGCTCTGTGCCGATCCGGGCGAAAGTGATATCGAAACCCTGTTTGGAAATGGCTTTGGCCAGCCGAAACAACAGCCCGATCTGGTCGCGGGCCTGGATTTCCACGATGGTGCGATCCATCGTGAGCTCGTGGTATACCTCCACCGTGGGCGGAAAGGAAGTATGCGGACCGCTGTTGCGATCCACGGTATAGCGGCTGACGTGTTTCTTGGCCTCGGCCACGATTTGAGGATAAAGATCCTTGTCGGCCAGCAGGGCGGCCTCGACGGTCTGCTCAAAGACGGCCTGGGCGTTGGCGCTTTGCACGACACCACGGCCGGGCTCGACCACATAGAATGTATCGATTGCGATATGATCGGAACGCGAGTTGACCTTGGCGCTGAGAATCGAGAGTCCGGCCACATTGAATGCCCCGGCCAATTTGTAGAAAAGTCCCGCCCGATCCCACGTGACCACATTCACGATGGTGTAAGAGCGGTTCAGATCGTCATGCCATTCGATCACCGGTTTCAGTGACCCGACAGATTCCGCGGTCGCAATGGTCTTGAGCAGGCGATGCACCATCTGGATGTGCAGGGCGATTTCATCCGAATCGGTGTGGATGGAATAGCGTTCGGGCAACAATCCGAAATGGGCAATTATCTCGTCCGGACTGATGCCGGGGATATTACGGGCGATGAGTTCCTGCTGGGTCATTTTTGAGCGTTCCTGATATCGGGCGTGCACCGCATCACCAAGATTCAAATGTTCCAGGGTTCGGCGATAGAGGCCGGTGTGCAGGGCATCCTTGTAACTGTTCCAGAGTGAGGCGGCCGTGCCGCGGGCATCGCAAAAGGTGTGGACATAAAGGAGTTGGAGCTTTTCGGGATCTTCAACCAGCTCGGCGAAAGCAGCGGCGGTTTGGGGATCGTCTACATCACGCTTCTGCCAGAATCGTGCCATGATGAGATGATTTTTTATTATATACGCGACCAACGCTCGATTTTCCGCCGAGATGCCCAAGCGGTGCAGGATCGGGTCCGCGATCTTCACGCCGCTCTCCGCATGGCCTTGGATGCCGACTGCCTTGCCGATATCGTGCAGCAGCAGAATCAGATAGAGCAGTGGCGGATCGGAAGTTTCATGGAGTGCCTCCCGGTATTTTAGCGTGATCGGTTCGGCCTCGGAGAAGACGCGATCGAGTTCGCGAATTGTGTTCAACGTATGCACGTCCGCCGTGTAGCGGTGGTAGTATTCGTGCTGCACGAGACAATTCAGTTCGTCGAATTCCGGGATGAACCGGCCCAAGACGCCCAGTTCATGCATCAATTTGAGACTGGGATAGACGTCACCGACCTCGCTGAGGATGGCCTTGAAGCTCAAAAAGGCATCCTTGGACAGGCGCACCTTGTCGTCGATCAGATCGGCACTTTCGCGAATGAGGTTGGTCAGGGCGAAGTTGGGCGTGCAATTAAGTTGCTGGCAGTGACGGAACACCCGGATGAGTCGGACGGGATCGGTGGTAAAGACGTTGGAGTGGTCGGCGGCGAGTTCCTGCCCGCGCAAGATAAAGCCGTCGATGCGCTTGGTGCGCTGATAGCGTTGGGCCCGTAGCACTTCGCGGAAGGATATCTTGTCGTTTTCCGGTTGCTCGAGGGTCAGGGCGAGACGGTTTTCCACCAACTTCGAAAGCCGGTAGATGGACCGGGCCGCCCGGTAGTAATCCTGCATGAAGTCCTCAACCCGCTCCAACTCGTTTTCTTGCTTGTAGCCGAGTTGTTGGGCGAGGCGCGGCTGCACGCTGAGGTCGAGGACATCGGTCGGATGGCTGACCATGAAATGCAGCTGATTCCGCACCCGCAGGAGGAAATCGTAGGCCTGTTCGAATTCCGCCACATCCTCTGGCCGCAGGTATTTCTGGGTCGCCAACTCGCCCATGGCCTTGATGCCGAGTTTGACCCGGGCCATCCAGAGGGCATTTTGATAATCGCGCAGCCCGCCGACCCCGTTTTTGATGTCCGGCTCCTGCAGGTAAATCGTGTCGCCGTATTTGGCGCGGCGGGTCGCCTGGTCGCCGAGACGCTGGGCAATGTAGTCCTTGGGTTTCTCGCTGGTGTAGAAACTGCGGTAGGCTTGGGCAAAGGTGTCGAAGAGCGTGGTTGAACAGGCGACGACCCTCGATTCCAGGAGAGCGGTCTTGGTCTGGATATCCCCGCGGGCCTCGACAAAGACCTCGTCGACATTGCGCGTCGAGTGGCCGACCTTGAGGCCGCAGTCCCAGAGCGGGTAAAGGATCTCGTTGGTCAAGTGCTCCTGCAGGGATTGGATCGCTGCCGCCTTGGTTTTGGCGGGGTAGAGAAACATGACATCGATATCGCTCAGCGGACAAAGTTCGCCGCGACCATAACCACCCAACGCGACAAGGGCGACAGGTGCGGCCTTGACGCCGTTTTGGGTTTGAAATCGCTTGATGGCCCCAGCGAACAGCTGTTGCAGGAGTTGATCGATCACGTCTGACCGGGCTTGAGTTACGGCCAGTCCAGTCGCTCCTGCGGCGTGTTGTGCACGGATTTCTTCACTCCGCGCCTTCAGGAAGGCCTTGCACGCTGCCAACCGATCGGCCGGCGGGGCGTCGGGCGAGAGAGTGAAAGTCTCGTTGGGTGAAGGTTGAGTCGTGGCGGACATGGACCAGCCATACTGGAAGGAAATTTTGGCTGCGGGCGAGGGGATTTAACCACTTGCCTCAAACCGGCGCGGGGGATTTTCTCAGCGGTTCCCAATTTACGAACGTCCATGGCTGAAATTTCCAAGAGTTACGAAGCGCACGATATTGAGAAAAAGTGGTATGCCGCCTGGCAGGCTGCGTCGGCTTTTGCCGGCAAGGTCGAACCGGGGAAAGAGCCCTATGCGATAGTGATTCCGCCGCCGAATGTGACCGGTGTGCTGACCATGGGCCACGTGTTGAACAACACCCTGCAGGACGTGCTCATCCGGCGCGCCCGGCTGGAGGGCAAGTCGGCGCTTTGGCTGCCCGGGACCGATCATGCCGGTATCGCCACCCAGACCGTGGTCGAGCGGGAGCTCCGCAAAGAAAAGAAGACCCGGCACGATTTCGGCCGGGAAAAGTTCATCGAGAAGGTCTGGGACTGGCGCCATGAGAAGGGCGGCATCATCCTCAAGCAGTTGCAGGCGCTCGGCGCCTCGTGCGACTGGGATCGCACGCAATTCACGATGGACCCCGCCTATTCCGAGGCGGTGCTAGGCGTGTTCGTCGACCTTTTCCGCAAAGGCCACATCTATCGCGGCAAGCGCATGGTGAACTGGTGCCCGGTTTCACAAACAGCGTTGTCGGATGAGGAAGTGATCATGAAGCCCTCCAAGGGGTTCCTGTATCAGGTGCGCTATGAACTGACGGAGACACCCGGCCAATACATCACGGTCAAGACCACGCGTCCCGAAACCATTCCCGGCGACGTGGCGATTGCGGTGCATCCCGAAGATCCGCGCTATACGAACCTGATCGGCAAGACAGTGCGACGCCCGCTCGGGCCGACGGCCGAGATTCCAATCGTGGCCGATGCCGCGGTGGACAAGGAATTTGGCTCCGGCGCGCTCAAGATCACGCCGGCGCACGACAAGGTGGATTACGAGATCGGCCAACGCCACAACCTGCCGCCGATCGACGTGCTCACCGCCGATGGCAAGTTGAACGAATTCGCCGGTCCCGAACTGGCGGGCATGGAGCGGTTCGCCGGTCGCAAAAAGGCGGCGGAGCTGCTCAAGGAATCCGGCGCGTTGGTCGAGGCCGAGCCGTATGAAAACAACGTGGGTTTTTCCGAACGCGCCGACGTGCCGATCGAGCCGCGCCTGACCTGGCAATGGTGGCTCAAGTATCCCCGCACCGAGGAGGCAAAGGCCGCGGTGCGCGACGGACACATCAAGTTTTATCCCGAGCGTTGGTCCAAGGTTTACCTGCACTGGCTCAACAATCTGCAGGACTGGTGTATCAGCCGGCAGTTGTGGTGGGGCCACCGCATTCCGGTCTGGTATCGCAAGGGCCTCGACGTGGAAAAACTCACCGAGGAGGAACTGCGCGATCCGGAGAAGCTGCATGTTTCCCTGGCCGGTCCGGCTGATCCGGAAAACTGGGTGCAGGAGGACGACGTGCTCGACACATGGTTCAGCTCATGGCTCTGGCCGTTCGCGACGCTCGGCTGGCCCGACGAAAAGGCCATGCAGTCGGCCGGCTACGATACCTTCTATCCGACCACGACCCTGGTGACCGGGCCGGACATCATTTTCTTCTGGGTGGCGCGCATGATCATGGCCGGCCTCGAGTTCACCCGGCCGGGTGAACCGTTGGAGAAGCGCATCCCGTTCAAGCATGTGTATTTCACCGGCATCATCCGCGACCAGCAGGGCCGCAAGATGTCGAAGTCGCTCGGCAACTCGCCCGACCCGCTCGACCTCATCGCCAAATACGGTGCGGATGGATTGCGCTTCGGGATCATCTCGATTGCGCCGCAAGGGCAGGACATCCGGTTCCAGGAAGATCGCATCGAGGGCGGCAAGAACTTCTGCAACAAGCTGTGGAATGCCTGCCGCTTCCGCCAGATGAGCGGGCCGATGGGCGACAATTCCACCCAGGCGGCCATCATGGCTCGGCTGGTGCCGGCGCAGTTTGACGCCGACGACCACGCCATCCTCGAACGGTTACTCAGCACCACGCGGGAGATCGACCGCTGTTTCACTGAGTTCGAATTCAGTGCGGCCGTGCAGGCACTCTACGGATTTTTCTGGAATGATTTCTGCGACTGGTATGTCGAAGTTTCCAAAGCAAAACTCCAAGATGAAGCGGTGCGGGACAATTGCCTCGCGCTGCAGGACCTCGTGTTGCGGCAGACCCTGCTGTTGTTGCATCCCTTCATGCCGTTCATCACCGAGGAGCTCTGGCAGCAGCTCGGCTATGCCGGCACAGGTGGATTCATCGAAACCACGCGGATCGAAAACGCGTCCTCGGTCGCCACGGCGGGCCACGGGCTCGGCTTGTCGATCGACCACACTGCGGCGCAAAGTGTTGGTCAGTTGAAGGAGTTCGTCTCCTTGGCGCGCACGCTCAAGGCCGAGCGCGGCCTGGCCTCACGCCGTGATACGAAATTCCTGATGAAGGCCGACGACGCCCAGTGGGCGATCGTGGAATCCAATCTGAGCAAAATCACGCGAATGATCGGCGCGGCGGAAATTGTGCGTCAGGATAATGTCGATGGGGCGCCCGCCGTGGTGACGCCACTCGGCACGCTCGCGCTCGACCTGGCGGCAAATCTGGATGTCGGGGCGGAAAAGGTCCGTCTGGCCAAGGAACTTGAAACCCTGGCAAGACACATCGCTGGCACCGAGTCTCGGTTGGCGAACAAGGCTTTCACTGACAAGGCACCGCCTGCGGTGATCGACGGCGCACGCAAGCAGTTGGCCGATCAGATCACCAAACGCGACGAACTCACGCGGTTGCTTCAAGCGCTCAGTTGAGTTTGTTTGGGTTATGTCCACTGCTCCCCGTATCCTTGCTTTTGCCGGTAGTGCCCGGCGTGATTCACTCAACAGGAAGCTGCTCGCCTCCGTGGTCAAGGCCGTGGAGGCCGCCGGTGGGGCGGTCACCTTGCTGGATTTGAATGATTATGTGTTGCCGCTTTTTCACGGCGACTTGGAGGACGCTGAAGGGATGCCCGCCAATGCGGTCAAGCTGTTGGAGCTTATGCAGGTTCATGCCGGGCTGTTGATCGCGTCACCGGAATATAACTCCCAGGTCACGCCTTTGTTGAAGAACACGATCGACTGGCTGTCGCGGGCGGACGACAACCCGTTCGAGGGCAAGGTGGCGGCGGTGGTATCTGCGTCACCGGGTATGCTCGGAGGGGCACGCTCGCTCCAGCATGCGCGGCATTTGTTGCTGCATCTCGGCTGTCATGTTGCCCCGGCGCAATGCATATTGCCGAAGGCACACGAGGCGTTTGATGAAGCGGGTGCGCTGAAGAGTGAGCGTTCCCAAAAGTCGGTCGAGGCCTTGGCCGCCCAGTTGGTGGACTTGGTGAGGCGATTGGGCTGAGCAGAATTGGATGATCGTTTCCCTAGACGGAAACCGGCGCGGCGGGCTGCAATTTTCTCTCCTGTGCCACGAACCATAGCGGCTGGCGGTCATCATCGAGGATGGGAGCGATCCGGACATCCGCTTCATAGCGACTTCCATCCTTGTGATAATTGACGATGGTTTCCCGACAGCGTTGACGTGACGAGATGGCGGTCCGGATCCGGGCCACGGTGGCTGGATCGGTATCGGGACCTTGCAACACATGGCCCGGCTTGCGGCCCTTCAGCTCCGGCAAAGTGTAGCCACACATCTCGGTGAAAGCATGATTGAACCACTCGATTTCTCCGTCGGGATTGGTTACCACCAAGCAATCCGGCTTGGCGGGTGGGAGCATGGTCTCGAGCCGGTCCATGAGCTTTGTCTTGAGATGGGCAGGCACCTCGGGTTGGGCGCCGGCCGAGGCCAAGGTGCAGGCATTGACCACAGCCTGCAACGAAGAGACCAAGCGGCGAAGTCCGCCGTGGAACTCAATGAGCACATCGAAGCTGTCACGCTCGTCCACCGGCATGGCACCGGTGACATAGAGCATGGCTCGATCCTGCAGGAATTCTGGTAACGGCGAATCTTCCGGCATGTGGCTTGGACGGCATCGAAACGCCCTTTCACCATTAGTCAAAATACAACGCGTTGCCTTGGAATCAGCGAGTCAGGGTTCCGCCCTGTGGATTTGGTCTCAGGCCTGCAAACTGACTGAATTTTCAGGGCTTGTGCCCGCCGGGGTGGCTTGTTGACCTGTTCCTTTCATGAAGAAGGCCCTTATCACCGGTATCACAGGACAAGACGGTTCATACTTGGCGGAGCTCTTGCTCGCCAAGGGTTACGAGGTGCACGGCATCATTCGCCGTGCTTCGACCTTTAATACCAGTCGGATCGACCACCTTTACCGCGACCCGCATGTCAACGGAGTGAAACTGTTTTTGCACTACGGCGACCTCGCCGACTCGGTGCAGATGGTGAAGCTGCTTTATGCGCTGCAACCCGACGAAATCTACAATCTTGGCGCGCAGTCGCATGTGCGGGTGTCGTTCGACATCCCGGAATACACGGGCGATGTCGATGGCACCGGCGCGGTGCGCATCCTTGAATCGATCCGCGAGGCCGGCCTCGTGAAGAAATGCCGGTTTTACCAAGCTTCGTCGTCCGAGATGTTCGGCAAGGTGCAGGAAGTGCCGCAGACGGAGAAGACCCCATTCTGGCCGCGCTCGCCCTACGGCTGCGCCAAGATGTATGCCTACTGGCTGACGGTGAACTATCGCGAATCCTACAATTTGCACGCGTCGAACGGCATCCTTTTCAATCACGAGAGCCCGCGCCGCGGTGAGACCTTTGTCACCCGCAAGATCAGCCGTGCCGCCACGCGCATCAAGATGGGCCTGCAGGACGCGCTCTACATGGGCAACCTCGACGCCAAGCGCGACTGGGGTTACGCCAAGGAATACGTCGAGATGATGTGGGTCATGCTGCAGCAGGACAACCCCGACGACTACGTGGTCGCGACCAACGAGACGCATTCGGTGAAGGAGTTCATCCAGGAGTGCTTTGGTTTGCTCGATCTCGACTGGGAAAAATACGTCAAATACGACAACCGCTATGAACGTCCTGCCGAAGTGGACCTGCTGATCGGCGATCCGGCCAAGGCCAAGAAGCAACTGGGCTGGGAACCGAAGGTAAAGTTCAAGGAACTGGTCAAGATCATGACCGAGTCCGACCTTGATCTCGCCAAACGCGAGGCGCAGATCGCCGACTTGCCCGACGTTTCCAAGTCACCCTTTGTGAAATGAAACTTTTTGTCGCCGGACACAATGGTATGGTGGGCGGCGCGCTCGTGCGGCGCTTCCAGGATGAGGCAGGCGTCGAGCTGGTGCTGCGGTCACGTCGGGAACTCGACCTGACCGATCAGTCCGCGGTGGAAACTTTTTACGCCGCCGAGAAACCCGACATGGCGATCATTGCCGCGGCCAAGGTCGGCGGCATCCACGCCAACAACACGTATCCGGCCGACTTCCTGTTCGACAACCTCGCGATCGCGACGAACTGCATTCACGGGGCCTTCAAGTCCGGTGTAAAGCGACTGCTGTTTCTCGGCAGCTCCTGCATCTACCCGAAGCTGGCGCCGCAGCCGATGCCCGAAGATTGCCTGCTGACCGGGACTTTGGAGCCGACCAACGAGGCCTACGCCATCGCCAAAATCACGGGCCTGAAACTGGGCCAGTATTACCGGAAACAGCACGGTGTGATGTTCCACTCCGCGATGCCAACCAACCTTTACGGTCCGGGGGACAATTATCACCTGCAGAATTCACACGTGATGCCGGCGCTCATCCGCAAGTTTCATGAGGCCAAGGAAGCGGGCGCCGCCGAGGTGACGGCATGGGGCACGGGTTCACCCAAACGGGAATTTTTGCACGTCGACGACCTGGCCGATGCCTGTGCGTTCTTGCTGCAACAGGACAATCCACCCGACTGGATCAATGTCGGCACGGGCACGGATGTAACAATCAAGGAATTGACGGAGGTCGTGGCCGAGACGGTCGGTTTTGCCGGTAAGATTGTCTGGGACACGAGCAAGCCGGATGGGACGCCGCGCAAGTTGATGGATGTTTCCAAACTAACCGCACTTGGCTGGTCGGCCCGGATCGCCCTGCGAGAAGGCGTCGAGAAAACCTACGCTTCGTTCCTGGCAGAACTTGGCGCTGGCCGGATTCGTAACTAACGCCGCCGGTGGGTCCGTCCCTGGCCGGATGGATTGAGAATCCGCTTGCGACCGAACCACGGGTGCCAACGGTAGTCACTTCATCATGATAGCACCAGAGACTTTCGACCACATCGACCACATCAAAAAGCGCGCCGGGCACTTATGGAGGTTTCTTTGACTGCGAACAAAAGCAGCGGGAAATAACCGCCATGGAGGCCCAGATGGGTGCGCCCGATTTCTGGGATGGCAACGACCGGGCGCAAAAGCACATCGCCAAACTCAACGGCTTGAAAAAAACCGTTAATCCGGTGGTCGCCTTCCGCCGGAAGGTCGATGACCTCACGGTATTGTTGGAATTTGCCGAGACGGCCGATGCCGGTGAAAAGGAAGGCTACGAGCAAGAGCTGGAGTCCACGACGAAGACCATGCTCGAGGAGTTGGATGCCTTGGAGATTGCCTCGTTCCTGACCGAGCGCTTCGACAACAATAATGCGATTTTCTCAATTCAGGCCGGAGCTGGCGGCACCGAGTCCAACGATTGGGCCGACATCCTGTTTCGGATGTATACCCGGTGGGCCGAGCGCAGTGGCTTTGAAGTTGAATTGATGGACGTGCAACCGGGGGATCAGGCGGGAATCAGCAAAGCCACCCTGTTGATCAAGGGTCAGAATGCCTATGGATATGCCAAGGCCGAACGGGGCGTGCACCGCTTGGTGCGCATCAGTCCGTTTGATTCGAACAAGCGCCGACACACCTCATTCTGTGCGGTGGATGTCGTGGCTGAGGTCGATGACGATATTGATATCGAGATTCCCGAGGCTGAGATCCGGGTTGATGTCTACCGTTCGTCCGGCAAGGGCGGGCAGGGCGTCAATACGACCGACTCGGCCGTGCGCCTGACCCACATTCCGAGTAATATCGTGGTGGTCTGCCAAAATGAGCGTTCGCAGATCAAGAACAAGGCGGCCGCGATGAAGGTGCTCAAAGCGCGGCTCTACGAAAAGAAACTCGATGAGCAGCGCAGTGAGATGGAGAAGTTCTATGGTGAGAAAGGCGAAATCGGATGGGGCGCACAAATCCGCAGCTATGTGATGCAGCCTTACCAGATGGTGAAGGATCTTCGCACCGGCGTGAGCAATACCGATGTGCAGGAAGTGCTCGATGGCGATCTGGAGAAATTCATCAACGCCTGGTTGCGCGCCGGCTGTCCGCGGCATCGCAACAAGGATATCCAGATGGACGATGAGTAACCGCCGGGGTCACTTTTTGGCGCCGCAGTTTGCGTTGCCCCGTGGTTGGACTATGTAAAGCCACCCAGTCATGTCCGACCTTCCTTACGAACAGATTAAAGCCACCCTTGCGGCGCAGCCCCTGTTTGAGGACAAGACATGGCAACTCTCACCCGAGGCCTGGCCGATTACGCCGGAGCAAAAGACCGAACTCGAAGCCATCGGGGCGGCCTGTTTGGAATTTCACCAAGTCCTTGAGACCCTCTATTTGCGGGCGGCGGGCAATAAAAACCTGCTGCGCAACAAACCGCTGAACGCGCCATGGGTGCTGGATTACCTGGACCGCGGCAAACCGGCCGAACTGGTGCAGCATGCGCGTGATCCAAAGAACCGCGGAAAATTTCCCACGGTGTTGCGGCCTGATCTGCTGCTGACCGACGAGGGTTTTGTCATGACGGAGCTCGATTCGGTGCCAGGTGGCATCGGCTTGACGGCATTTCTTAACCGCATGTATGACGCGCAGGGCGGAGTGCTCGGAACCAAGGACGGGATGATCGAGCTATTCTACAAATCACTCGCCGCGCTGCGGCCGGGTGAACGCAATCCATCGATTGCCCTGGTAGTGAGTGATGAAGCCGCCACCTATCGGCCCGAGATGCAATGGGTGGCGGAGCAATTGCAGGTGCAAGGCAAACGGGTTTTTTGTCTGCGCCCGGAAGATATATTCCCGTTGGAGAACTCGTTGTTTTTCGACTCCGACGGCAACCCGGAAAAAATCGATATCATCTACCGATTTTTTGAGCTCTTTGATCTGCCGAATATCACGACGCAAAAATTCATCATGGAGGCCTGGCAAGCGGATGAAGTGGCGATTGCACCGCCGATGCGTCCGTTTCAGGAGGAGAAGCTGACCCTGGCCTTGTTTCATCATCATCTATTGCAGGATTTCTGGACGGAACACCTGAGCAAGCCGTCGCACAAGTTGCTCCGTAAACTGATCCCACAGTCGTGGATCATTGATCCGGCCCCCCTGCCTCCCGGGGCGGTGTTGGACGGACCACAGATTGGGGGCCGTTCACTCAACGATTGGCATGAGTTGGTGGGTGCTTCACAGCGCGAGCGCGACCTGATCATCAAAATCAGCGGTTACCATGAGACAGCTTGGGGTGCTCGTAGCGTGGTTTTGGGCAGCGACTGCTCCCGTGAGGAATGGCAGCATGGCGTGGAGCGTGCGATCGAACTGGCGCCACACAATTTGCATATCCTGCAAGCCTATCGCAAACCCCGCCGGATAGAACATCGCCTTTATCCTCAACCCAAGGATGGCTTACCCACCGAAGCCTTGGCACAGGCGGGCCGGTTACGACTTTGCCCCTATTACTTCGTTAAGGATGGGCAGGCTGCATTGGGGGGTGCACTCGCCACTTTCTGCCCGCCGGACAAGAAAATTATCCATGGGATGCAAGATGCTGCCTTGCTCCCGAGTAGGGTTTTCTCCTTAACCTAAAGCAGTGTGCAGACCTAGAATAGCCCGACGATCCCAGCTCCTGCTTATGCATAGACTCGTGCGCGTAGGACTCGCGGCTCTGGCTATGGTGTCCCTTACCGGGATTGGTCGGGCCCAGAGCGATTTGGAAAGTGTGCGGACCCAAGCCAAAGCCGGTGATCCCACGGCATTGAATACGCTCGGCAATATCTACGCGAACGGGCAGGGGGTCGCCAAAGATGACCGTGAAGCCTTGCGATATTATCAACAGGCGGCCGACCTGTCCTATGCCCCGGCCAACTTCAATTTGGGCATGATGTATGAATTGGGCCGCGGGGTCACGCGCGACCTGACCAAGGCATTTGATTATTACCGGAAGTCGGCGACGCAGGGATTTGCCGCCGCGCAGTTCAATGTCGGCAATATGTATGCCGGGGGAATTGGGGTGGCGCAGGATTCCATGGAATCGGTTTTGTGGTTTCGGCAGGCAGCAGACCAAGGCCTCGCTGAGGCCCAGTATAACTTGGGCCTAGCCTATGAAATCGGTCGAGGCGTGCGGACCGATGCCGCACAGGCCATAACATGGTATCGTTTGGCGGCGAACCAGGGCTATCCACGCGCTCAATACAATCTTGCCGTCATGTTGGAAGAAGGCCGCGGTTCGGCCAAAGATGAGGTGAATGCGGCCAAGTTGTATCTGGCGGCCGCCCGGCAAGGATTTGGTCCGGCACAAAATAATCTCGGAATCATGCTGGCCGAAGGGCGGGGTGGGTTGGCCGTCAATCCAGTCGACGCGCTCGTCTGGCTCAGCCTCGCCACCGAGAATGGGGTCAGTCCGGAAGGGCGCGATATTGTAACCAAGCAATTATCCGCGGCCCAGTTGACCGAGGTGGGCAAACGACTGGCGTCCATCCGTGCCGGTGCATCCACCCCCACCCAACCTTCGGAAGTTGCGAATAGTGGCCCATCGATGTCGCCGGCCAACTCAACGATTGCAACACCGGAGCAACTTGCGCCCCTTCTAGCAGAGAACGAGGAACTACGGGCCGCGCAAAATCAGGCGGATCGGGAACGATTGGAAATGGCCGCGCGCCTGCAGGAATTGAAGGCAGAAAACGAACGATTGTCTGCCGCGATCGCCAATGCCAGTCGCGTGCAGACCACGCTCCCGGCTGATCTTTCGACCGATGAACGAGTGAAGCGATTGTTGGAGGACAAGGATCGGCTCAATAGCGAAGTCACGCGATCAACCAAGGAACTCAGTTCACTTTATCGCCAACTGCGGGTGGCCAATGACAAATTGCGGGTGCAGTCCGAAAACGCGTCGGTCGGCTCTCCCGGCGAAAGCGCGGAGGCGTTGGCAAAATTGCGGGACGAATTGAGCGCGGTCAGAATCGATAACCAACGATTAGCGGCCGAGAACCAACGATTGGTCGCCTCGGCTTCGTCCAATGCGGAAATGGATGCATTACGCAGCAGAGTGGCGATCGGGGAAAAAGCAGTCGCGGATCTGGTCCAAGCCAATCAACGCAATGCCGACTTGGCAGACCAATTGCAAAAGGCCCAGGTGGCGCGAGACGCCGCCTTGGCGACCCAGGATGAATTAGCCAAAAAATTAGCTTCGGTCCCGGCTGCAAAGCCGAACGATGAGGAAATCCAACGTCTGAACGCCGCATGGGCTCAGACCAAGGCGGATTTGGTTTCGACCCGCAGAGAGTTGGAAGGATTGCGGGTTCAGATCCAAGCGACCGAGGTAGATGCCAAGGTAGCTGTGGCGCGTTCGGTCAAGGAGCTCGATCTGGCCCGGAGCAAGGCGGCGGATGCGGAGGCCTATGCGCGGAATTTGGAAGAATCAAACCGGAATCTTTCCACCAAGCTCGATCAACTGCGGGCTCAGGCACGACCAGTTGAAACCAAAACAGTGACCGCGCCGGTGCCAGACTTGCGCGATGAATTGAAGGCCGTTCGCAATGACTTGAGTCAAGTCAACGAGCGTTTGGCTGCGATGACTCAGGAACGCGATGAACTGGCCCGGAACGCGACTGCAACCACGACGCAAATCGAACAATTGCAGGCCGCGTTGCGCTCGGCGCAAAGCCGCTCGCAAAACCAACCAAATCCACTCCAAGCGAAACTTGACGACTCGAATGCTCTGCTGGCTGCGGCCCAGAAATGGATCAAGACATTGGAGAGTTCCAATCAATCGCTGGAGCAGGCTGCCGACGATACGAAACGTGAACTGGCTCTGGTCAAGGAGGAGAACCGGCAATTGACGGTGGCCAGTCGGGATACCAATTCCAAGTTAACCATGGATGAAGTGGCTTGGGCCAAACTCAGTGCGGAAATCGACGAGTCTGCCCGGGTATTGGCTGAGCGCGATGAGACCATTGCGAAATTCAAGGGCCAGATTGCATCACTGCAGGCCGACCTCGACAGTTCGCGCAAGGCGACTGCGGCGGCCCTGGCAGCCCAGGCGAGCGTGGCCCAAGCTTTGCCGGACGCAAATGCCACCAGGTTGGAAATGCAGACTTTGGAAGGACAGGTAGCCCAGCTGGAAAAGCAAATGGCCCAGGAACGCGCGCGTTCAGCCAGTGAGCTGGCCGCCTTGGCAGATCAGCTGAAATTGGCCTCGACGACCAACAAATCACTGTCCGATGCCAACCGCTCACTGATCCTTTCGAAAAATTCGGATTTGGAATCATTGAATGCCGATCAGGAACGACTGACGAAACGGGTGGCCGAACTCCAAGAGGCGAATGACACCTTGAGCAAGGAACGGGATGAGCAGAAGAGCCAGGTGACGGATATGTTTACAAAGTTGTCCGATTCGGAACAACAGATCGCCGCTTTGAATCAGGCCCTGATTGCAGCCAAAAGCACCGCCGACAAAGCGACCGCGAAATTGCAGGGCATGAAGCAAAAACAAACCGAAGTGGATGCGGCCCTGGATGAACATGGCACGGCCGTGGCAGAACTGACCGGCATCAACCAAAACCTGCAATCGGAGAAGAACCTGTTGGAGCAACGATTGGCCCAAGTCATGGCCCAGGCCGAACAGGCGAAAACAACATTGGCCGCCACCCAGTCCCAGCTTGAACAACAGAACCGCGCCGTCGCCACGGCCGTGGCCACGGCGGATGAAAATGCCCGGAAGCTGGCGGACCTGCAAACGGCACATGACGATACGCTGAGCGAACTGGCCTCACTTCAATCTGAGAACAATCGGTTGGATGCCAGCAGCGCGCAGGTGGCCAAATTACAGGCAGACCTGAAGCAAGTGCAGGCCAAACTGAGTGAGCAGGAAAACCGCTCTCAGTCGCTGAGCACGATGGAAGCCCAATTGAAGGCCGCGAATGCCAATCTGAATCAGCAACTGGAAATGACGAATGCCCGCTTGGATGCCCTGCGATCGGAAAATTCCCGTTTAGCTGGAGCCAGTGAGGCATTGAACCAAGCGGAAAACAAAATTGCGACTTTGACTGCGACCTCGGCCCAGTTGAACGGTGCACAGCAGGATTTGGCGGGCATGCGGGCCGAGAATGCGCGCTTGAACGATACCTTGCAGGCGCTGGAACGAGATCGCACCTCGCGGATCGCTGCGTTGCAGCAGGACAATGCCGCCCTGTCCGCGCGCCTGCGGCAGGCACAGGGCACCTTGGACCAAATTGCCTCGGCAGCCCGTTACATCAATTCTGGTGGAACGAGTTCGGTCCCGGCGTCCGTGACGTCTGCAGCTGCGCCCCGGCAGCCGACTGAGGCCGCTTCAGCGCCGCGCTACCATACGGTGGTGCAGGGTGATTCCCTCTCCCGGATCAGCCTGCGTTATTTCGGCACGGCCAACCGCTGGCAGGAAATTTACGACGCCAACCGCGAAATGCTCAGCACTGAAAATGTGCTGCGTCCGAGCCAGCAATTGTTGATTCCGTGAGACGGAATTAAACTTCCGTTCGGTATGCGCGCAGATTGATCACGCGCTTTTCCACGCGGGCGACCTCGGCGGCAAAGCCCATGGCATGACTCTCGACTGATCTCTGAAGTGAGGAACGCATGTCCGCCGAATTAGGCTTTTGCCATTCCTGATCAAGTGCATCCATCAGACCAAAATCACCGCCCCCATGGCCCTGATAGGCCCCTTCCTTTACCGTGACATCGTGATAAGTGGTTTGGCTATCGTGATGCGTGGTGACGGCAATGTCATGACCAGTGAAACGTTTGACGGCGTTGCCTCCGAGTAGCACGCCCTTGGTGCCGCGGATTTCCAAACTTCGCCCGTTGTCAAACGCAGTCATGGTGAGATTGGCCGTGATGGCATTAGCGAAACTCAAGTTCACGGTTTGTCGATCCACGGCCGTATTGTCGCAGTGATAAACGCACCGGCCCCATGGTGAAGTGCGCAGCCATTCCCGGACACTTTCATCATCGGCTTCGATGCCGCCTTTGAATACCCACTGTAACCAGTGTCGCTCTTTGCCCAAGTAGTGGTGGGCATCATAACTGCACGTGCCCGCGACGGGACAACCATCCGTGCACCGGGCCGGAGCACCAGCCGGCGCATGCGCCACATTGAAATAGTCCAACGAACCAAAACTGGAAACTTGCTCGCAGGGGGCATCGGCCAGCCAGGAAATGATGTCCAAGTCGTGACAGCATTTGGCGATGATCATCGGTGAGCTCTTTTCCACCACTCCCCAATGT
>Ga0222714_10000113_pt1 | contig 95755 bp, 80 predicted proteins | sample C33_3DmetaG_FD_165048 | JGI IMG/M metagenome (GOLD analysis project Ga0222714, IMG submission 165048) | Estuarine water microbial communities from San Francisco Bay, California, United States - C33_3D | ecosystem: Environmental > Aquatic > Marine > Unclassified | place: USA: California...
CCGGTGCTCAAGAAACTCGGCATCCCGAAGCATATCTTCCCCAAGCCCGTCGCGCCCGGCGTGAAGCTCGGCAAGTTGTTGCCTTATCTCGCCAAGGAAACCGGACTCGGCAAGGCCGAGGTCGTCACGACCTGCGCGCACGATACCGCCGCGGCCGTCGCCGCCGTCCCCGCCACCAAGGGCGATGACTGGGCCTACCTCTCTTCGGGCACTTGGTCTCTCATCGGCGTCGAACTCCCGAAGCCGCTGGTCAACGAGACCGTGCGCAAGGCCAAGTACACCAATGAAGTCGGCTTCGGCGGCACCTCCCGCTTCCTCAAGAACCTCGTCGGCCTATGGGTGCTCCAGGAGTGCCGCCGCGAATGGATGGAGAAAGGCGAGGTCTCCGATTACGGCGAGATCGTGAAGCTCGCGCTCAAGGCGCCTTCGCTCCGTTCGTTCATCCGTCCTGACGATGTGCGCTTCGCCAAGCGCGGCGACATGGTCGCCAAGGTCCAGGCCTTCTGCCGCGAGACCAAGCAGCCCGTTCCCAAGACCCACGGCGAGATCGCACGCTGCGTGCTCGAATCCCTCGCGCTCCTCTACCGTGTCGAGATGGACGGCATGGAGAAACTCACCGGTCGCAAACTCAAGCGCCTGCACATCGTGGGCGGCGGCTGCCGCAACGCTTTGCTCAACCAGGCGACCGCCGACGCCACCGGCCGTACGGTCATCGCCGGACCGGTCGAGGCCACCGCCGCGGGCAACATCCTCGTCCAAGCCATCGCCATGAAGGAGCTCAAGAACCTCGACGAACTGCGCAAGGTCGTCCGAAACTCCTTCGAGGTAGTGACTTACAAACCGAATTCCACCGCCGCATGGGCCGCCGCCCAAGCCAAGTTTAATGGTTTAAAGAAGTCATAAAACCCCTTACTCACCCCTCACCCATTTCCACGTAACAAACATGTCCAACTACAAGTACGTCTCCCACCTCTGGAATGATGCCGAAGCCGCGAAGCTCGATCCGGTCGGCCGTCTGGTCTACCGTTCCAACAAGCTTGGAGCAGACCAGCGCATCACGAACACCGGCGGCGGCAACACCTCCTCCAAGATCGTCGAGAAGGATCCCCTCACCGGCGCCGATACCCAGGTCCTCTGGGTCAAAGGTTCCGGCGGCGACCTCCGCACCAGCAACCGCGACAATTTCTCCTCCCTCTACCAGGACAAGCTCATCGGCCTCCAGAAGTCCTACGCCGCCCGCGCGGACAAGGGCCTGAAGTCCCAGGCCGAGGACGACATGGTCGCGATGTACAACCACGCGACCTTCAACCTCAACCCCCGCGCCTCGTCGATCGACACCCCGCTGCACAGCTTCCTGCCCGGCAAGCATGTCGACCACATGCACCCGAACGCGATCATCTCCATCGCCGCTTCCAAGCACTGCGAAGCCCTCACCAAGGAGATCTTCGCCGGCAAGATGGCCTACGTGAAGTGGATGCGCCCGGGCTTCGAGCTCGGCCTTGCCATGCAGGAGATCTCCCGCCAGCAGCCGGCCATCAAGGCCATCATGATGGGCCAGCACGGCTTCATCTCCTGGGCTGATGACGACAAGGCCTGCTACGTGCTGACCCTCGCCATGATCGAGCAGGCCGCGGCCTACATCGAAGCCAAGTACCAGGCCAAGGGCGGCGACGCCAAGGCCTTCGGCGGCGCCCTTTACCAGACCCTCGACGCCGAGAAGCGTCACGCGACCTTCGCCGCCATCCTGCCTTGGCTCCGCGGCCAGGTCTCCAAGGAGAAGCGCTTCATCGGCACGATCCAGGACGACGAGAAGATCCTCCGCTTCGTCAACTCGAAGGACGCCCCTCGTCTCGCCGAGCTCGGAACCTCTTGCCCGGACCACTTCCTCCGCACCAAGATCAAGCCGCTCTACGTGAACTGGAACCCCCAGTCCGAGGACGCCGCCGCGCTGAAGGCCAAGCTCGCCGCCGCCCTTGAGCAGTACCGCAAGGACTACGCTTCCTACTATAACGCCTGCAAGCGCCCGAACTCCCCGGCGATGCGCGACCCGAACCCGACGGTCGTCCTGATCCCCGGCCTCGGCATGATCGCCTGGGGCAAGGACAAGTCCGAATCCCGCGTCACCGCCGAGTTCTACAACTGCGCCGTCGAAGTCATGCGCGGCGCCGAAGCCATCGACCAGTACATCGCCCTGCCCCAGCAGGAAGCCTTCGACATCGAGTACTGGCTGCTCGAAGAAGCGAAGCTCAAGCGCATGCCGGCCGAGAAGGAACTCGCCCGCCAGGTCATCATCGTCGTCGGCGCCGGCTCCGGCATCGGCAAGGAGACCGCCCACCGCCTCGTGAAGGAAGGCGCGCACATCGTCTGCGTCGACAAGAACGTCGAGGCGGCGCAGGCCACCGCCAAGGAGATCACCGACAAGCTCGGCACGGGCATCGGCGTCGCCGGCACCGGCCTTTCGAACTGCGGCCCCGCCATCGGCCTCGCCGGCGACATCATGGACCGCGCCTCGATCCGCAAGATGCTCGACCAGGTCGCGCTCGCCTACGGCGGCTTCGACTCCATCTGCGTCACCGCCGGCATCTTCGTCTCGCCGGACACCACCGGCCACATCCCGGACGACAAGTGGGCCCTCACCTTCGCCCTCAACGTCACCGGCAGCTACCTCGTCGCCGACGAAGCCTTCAAGACCTGGAAGGAACAGGGTCTCCGCGGCAACCTCGTCCTGACCACCAGCGCCAACGCCGCCGTGGCCAAGAAGGGTTCCGTGGCCTACGACACCTCGAAGGCCGCCGCCAACCACCTCGTCCGCGAGATGGCCATGGAGCTTTCGCCCCTGATCCGCGTCAACGGCGTGGCCCCCGCCACCGTCGTGCAGGGTTCGGCGATGTTCCCGCGCGACCGAGTGATCGCCTCGCTTGCGAAGTACGACATTCCCTACACCGATGATGAGGCGACCGATTCGCTGACCACGAAGCTCTCCCGCTTCTACGCCGATCGCACCCTGACCAAGAACCCCATCACTCCCGCCGACCAGGCCGAAGCCTACTTCCTCCTCGTGACCAACCGCCTCAGCAAGACGACCGGACAGGTCATCACCGTCGACGGCGGCCTCCACGAGGCTTTCCTCCGCTAACCCTGTGCGCATCTCCCTCTTCGTCCCTTGCTTCGTCGACCAGCTGACCCCTCACGTCGGCCTGGCGACGGCCAAGGTGCTGAAGCGCCTCGGCCATGAGGTGGAGTTCCGCTCCGCGCAGACCTGCTGCGGACAGCCCTCCTTCAACTCCGGGCAATGGGAAGTGGCCCGCGAGGCCGCCATCCGCGCGCTCGGCGTCTTCCGCGGCGCCGATGTCGTCGTGGGACCTTCCGGTTCCTGCGTGGCGATGATGCGTAACTTCTACCCGGAACTGCTGAAGGGCACGCCGCATGCGGCCGAAGCCGACGACCTTGCGTCGCGCACCTTCGAGTTCTCGGAATTCCTGGTGAAGAAGCTCGGCGTCACCGACGTCGGGGCGAAGTTCGCCAAGAAGGTCACCTATCACGACGGTTGCCACGCCCTGCGCGAGCTTCGTCTCAAGGAGGAACCCCGCCAGCTGCTCCGCGCCGTGAAAGGACTTGAACTCATCGAATCCGAAGAAGGCGAGACCTGCTGCGGTTTCGGCGGCCTGTTCTCGGCCAAGTTCCCCATGATCTCGACCGCGATGGTCCAGGTCAAAGGCGGCGCCCTCGCCCGCACCGGCGCCGACTACGTCGTCTCTTCCGACCCCTCCTGCCTCCTGCAGATCGGCGGCTGGCTGTCCCGCGAGGGCAAGCCGATCCTCCCGCTGCACATCGCCGAAGTCCTGGCCAACGACGCCTGAAAATGTCCGACTCCAAAGCCATCTTCCTCAAGGACGCCACGGTCAACGCCGCGGACGGGGACCAGCGCGCCTTCATCCGCAAGGCGCTCGGAGGCTATTACGTCAACCGCGACCTCCAGAAGGCCCGTTACCGGGACTGGGAACGCGCCCGTGACGCCGCGTCCCTGGCCAAGTGGTCGGCGGTCAACGACCTCGCGAACGTCCTCGAGAAGTTCACGGCCAATTTCGAACGTAACGGCGGCGTCGTCCACTGGGCCCGCGACGCGGCCGAAGCCCGCGCCATCATCCTGAAGATCGCCAAGGACGCCGACGCGAAGGCCATCGTGAAGTCGAAGTGCATGACTTCGGAGGAAATCCACCTGAACGAAGCCCTCGAGAAAGCCGGCTACGGCGTGGTCGAGAGCGACCTCGGCGAGTTCATCCAACAGCTCCGCGGCGAAGCCCCCTATCACTTCGTGTTCCCGTGCATGCACGTGAAGCGCGAGGCCATCAGCGAGCTCTTCACCAAGCACCTCGGCACGGCGCCGACCGACAGCCCTGAGGAGCTGACGATGATCGCCCGCCGCCACCTGCGTCAGCTCTACGTCGACGCCGACATCGGCATCACCGGCGCCAATTTCCTCGTGGCCGAGACCGGCCAGATCTCGATCACCGAGAACGAGGGGAACGCGCGCCTCACCGCCGCCCTGCCCCGGATCCATATCGCCCTTTCCGGCATCGAAAAGGTGGTCAGCCACCTCGACGACCTGTCCGTGCTGCTCCCGATGCTGGCCACCGCCGGCGCCGGCCAGCCGATGACCTGCTACAACACGCTCTACTCCGGCCCCCGGAAGAAAGGCGAGTGCGACGGCCCCGAGGAGTTCCACCTCGTCCTCCTGGACAACGCCCGCACCCGCCTGCTGGCCGACCCCGAGCAGCGCGACGCCCTCCATTGCATCCGCTGCGGCGCCTGCCTCAACGTCTGCCCGATCTTCAAGAATATCGGCGGTCTCGCCTACGGCACCACCTACCAAGGCCCGATCGGCTCGGTCATCACCCCGCACCTGCGCGGCCTCAAGCAGTGGAACCACCTCTCCGGCGCCTCCTCGCTCTGCGGGGCCTGCACCGACGCCTGCCCTGTCCGCATCGACCTGCACCATCACCTGCTGCACAACCGTCGTAATGCCGCCAAGGAATCGCCGACGCTGTTCGATCGCGTCTTCCACCACGGCTTCAACTTCGTGATCAAGCGTCCCTGGTTGTTCGCCACGGGAGGCAGGATCTTCCGCGCCACCCTGCCGCTGCTGCAGAAACTTCCGCTGCCCTACATGGGCGCCTGGATGAAGACCCGCGACCTCCCCAAGGCCCCTGCCAGCTCCTTCCGCGATCAGTGGAAGAACGACCATGCCTGACGCCCGCTCCGACATCTTCGCCCGCATCCGCGAGGCGCTCAAAGTCAAGGCCCCCAAGCCTCACCTCAAAGGCGAACCGGCTGCCGGCAAGACTTCGGCCGTCGCCAAGCCCTGGCTTCCCGAAGGCGGCGAGACCGCCGACGCGAGCCTGTCCATCCTGGCCGAACAGCTGGCCAAGCTCAAAGCCGTCCTGATCCGCGTGCCGGATCACGCCGCCGCCGCCAAGGCGGTCGCCGACCTTTCATCGTCCAAAGGATGGAAGAAGGTCGCCTACCACGGGCACCCGCTGACGCGTCCGATCGCCGCGGCCCTGACCTGCGAGACGTGGGAGGCGGACGCTTCCTTCGACAAGCAGAAGCTCGAAGGCTGCGACGCCGGCCTGACCACGTGCGAGGCGATCGTCGCCCAGCTCGGCGCCATCCTCGTCTCCAGCGCCAGTTCCGGCGGACGCGCCCTTTCGATCCTCCCGCACGTCCACGTGGTCGTCGCCGAAGCGTCCCAGGTCGTACCCGACCTGGGTTCGTCCCTCGCCCTCGTACAGGCCCGTCACGGCAAGGACATGCCCAGCATGCTCTCGTTCATCACCGGGCCGAGCCGTACGGGCGACATCGAGCGCATCTTGGTCCTCGGCGCCCATGGCCCGAAGGAACTGTACCTGGTGCTCGTCGGCTGAATCCGTCCTTACTTGGTTTTTTCCGCCCCACATGCCGGAAAAGGACCTTTTTCATCACCGCGGAAACCTCCTACCATCCTCTCCGATGAGACTGTCACCCCAGGTCGCCTTCCTCTTGGCGGCTCTCGCCCTCGAAGGCGCGGAACTTAAACCTTTCCTTTGGTCCGGGCAGCTGAACGTCCCCGATCCCACCGCCTGCACGGTCGACGAAGCAGGCGATGTCTACGTCTCTTCGACGACCCGCCGCAAGGCGGCGGACCTCGACATCCGCGAGCACATGCTCTGGGTCACCGACGACGTGGCGCTCACCTCGCCGGCGGAAAAACTGGCCTTCTACCAGCGCGAACTGGCGCCGGGTAAGATGAAAGGCCCGCGCGGCGGACTCAAGGACCACAACAAGGACGGCAGCGTCGACTGGCAGGACCTGACTCACTTCAAGGAGCGCATCTACAAGCTCTCCGACACCGACCGCGACGGCGTGGCCGACAAGCTCACGGTCTTCGCGGAAGGCTTCGATTCGCCGGTCTCCGGCATCGCCGCCGGCGTGCTCTACTTCGACGGATGGGTCTACGTCACCGCCATCCCCGACGTCTGGCGTCTGAAGGATACCGACGGCGACGGCGTCGCCGACGTGAAGGAAATCGTGGCCACCGGCTTCGGCGGTCACATCGCCTACGCCGGACACGACATGCATGGCCTGAGGCTGGGGCCGGACGGCCGCATCTATTGGACGGTCGGCGACAAAGGCGCGAACGTCCTCAGCAAGGAAGGCCGTCGCTTCGTCTATCCGCACGAGGGCTGCGTCCTGCGATGCGAGCCCGACGGCACCGGCTTCGAGGTCTTCGCCCACGGCATCCGCAACACCCAGGAGATCGCCTTCGATGATTTCGGCGACGTCATCGGCGTCGACAACGACGGCGACCAGCCCAAGGAGCGTGAGCGCCTGACGTATCTGGTCGAAGGCTCCGACTCCGGCTGGCGCAACCAGCATCAATATCAGAAGACCGAAAGCCGCTGGGTGAAGGAGAACATGTGGCAGCCTCACGGCGCACCTGATCAGCCCCTGAACATCACTCCCCCGATCGCCAACTACTCCGACGGCCCAGCCGGCTTCCTGCACGAGCCTGGACATGCCTTGGATGGGGATCTGCGCGGGAACTACCTGCTCAACCAGTTCCCGAAGGGCAAGATGGACGCCTTCACGCTGGAGCCGCATCAGGACGGCTTCCGGCAGACGAACCTACGTACGATCTCTTCCGGCATCATGGGAATCGGGATGTCATGGGGCATCGACGGTCGCGCCTATTACGCCGACTGGATCGGCGGGTACCCGCTCGACGGCAAAGGCGCGGTCTGGCGCCTCGACGTCGCCTCCGCGATCGACAAGACGTCCGAGGAATTCCTTTCCAAGCCTTTCTCGGCAGCCGTACCGAAGGACGAATGCCTGCGCCTGCTCGGCCATCGCGACCAGCGCGTACGCGTCAACGCTTCCATCCGCCTGCATCGTCAGCGTGCCTGGTCCGAGATGCTCTCCTTGGCCAAGGATGCGACAACTCCTCGTCTCGCGCGCATCCATGCGATCTGGGGCTTCGGCATGGGACTCCGTCTTGGCCAGGTCGCCGACATCACTCCGGCTCTCGCGTTATTGGACGACGCCGACCCTGAGATACGTGTCCAGGCTTTGAAGGTCTTCAGCGAAGCCAAGGCCACTCCGGCGCTCATCGCCAAGTCGACCGACCAGCTCGGTCAATCGGACCTTCGACTCCGCACTCAGGCCGGCATCACGCTCGGCAAGCTCGGAGGCAACGTGCCTTTCGGAGCCTTTTTGCACGACGCCGCGACCGAGCTCCGCCTCCCCTGGTTGCGGCACGGCCTGGTCTCGGGCCTCGCCGGCACCCAATCCTCGGACGTGCTGCTCAAGCTCGCCCAGACGCATCAGGAGGCCGAAGCCGTCTTCGCCACGCTCGCCCTCGCTCGACAGCGTTCACCCCTTCTCGCGCAGCTGCTTGATCATGCTAACCCGGAGGTCGTGGTCGAAGCCGCGCGGGCGATCCACGACGACGAAGGCATCCCGGACGCGGAAGCCAAGCTGGCGCAGGCATTCGGCGTAGCCGCGCTCCCGCCTCACGCGGCGCGCCGCGCGCTCAACGCGAACCTGCGTCAAGGCGACGAAGCATCGCTTCGTCGGATCCTGGAGTGGACGCTGCGGCAGCCTGACGGAGCCCTCCTGCGTGTCGAAGCCTTGCAGGCCCTGATCAGCTTCGACCAGCCGGCGAAGCTGGACGCCGTCGACGGCACCGCCAGAAAGCACGCGCCCCGGCCGACCTCGATGATCGCCGCCGTCCTGCGGGGACGCCAGCAGGAGCTGCTGCGGATCACGAAAGCCGATGAGCGCGCCCTCTCCCTCGCTTTGCTGGTGAAGTATGAGCTCGACGTGCCCTTCGCCGTCCTGAGCGGACTGGCCGAAGACCTGAAAGCCGCGCCGGAAGTCCGCCTGCAGACGCTCCGGCTCCTCGGACGTAAGAACGACGAACCTGCGGCGGTGACCCAAGTCCTCCGGGCCGCCGCCGGCGAAGGCAACCCGTCGGAAGTCCGCATCGAGGCCGTCCGTCAGCTTTTCGGACGCGAAATCGTCGCCGCCTTGGAGGTTTCCCGCCAGATCATCAATTCCAAGTCGGCCAAGACTCCGGAGAAACAGGCCGTGGTCTCCGCCCTGCGGGGCCGGACCGACGGAGCTTCGCGTAAGCTGGTCGGAGAGCTCGTCGAACGGCTCGAGGCCCGGAAACTGGACAACGGACTGAAGCTGGATGTCTTCGCCCTCGCGAAGGACTCCGCCGACACCGTGATCTCCGCGTCGCTCCGCCGATACCTCGACGCCGCCTCCAAGCCGGCCGGTGCCATGGCCGGCCCGGATCTTCCCTACGAACTGCTCACCGAGGGCGGCGACCCCGTCGCGGGACGGGACTTGATCAACGGCCACCTAGGCGCCAACTGCGTGGCCTGCCATCGCGTCGATTCGGACGAAGGCAGCGAAGTCGGACCGAGCCTGCGCCAGGTCGGAGGCCAACGCACCCAATTCGAGCTGGCCCAGTCCCTCGTCGAGCCCTCGGCTAAGGTCGTCGTCGGCTTCGGCATCGAGACGATACAGTTGAAATCCGGCGAGACCGTCGCCGGAAGCGTCCTCAATGAGACCCCGAAGACCATCGATGTGAAGCTGCCCGACGGCAAGACTCGCCGCCTGAACGTGAGTGACGTCGCCCAGCGCACTCCGCCCGTTTCCGTCATGCCTCCGATGCTCGGCATCCTGACGCCAGCGGAAATCCGCGACGTGGTGGCCTATCTGACGACCCTGAAGCCGAAAGCCGGCAAGTCCAAGACGGCCGCCAAGGCCAAATAAGCGGATGCGGGGTTGAGTCGAAGGGCCTCGGGCCATTGGATAGGGCATGCTGCTGAGACTCCTCCTGCTGCTGTCCCCGTTGGCGATCTTCGCCCAAGGGGACCTCATCGCCGAATGGCAGAAACAGTATGACGCTTGGCATGGGCGTTCGCCCCGCACCAGGGTCGACGCGCCTCAATGGTCTCGCGACGGAAACACCCTCGCGTATGCGTGGACCGACCCGGCGGGCATTTCCTGGCGACTCGTCGAATGCGGGACCGGTAAGATCAGGCCCGCCTTTGATCCGGCCAAGCTGAGCGCCGCCTTCGCCTCGTTCGACGGCAGGAAAGTCACCGCCAAGAGGTGGCCTTTCACCCGCGTCATCCCCATGGACGACGGGCGCCTGAGGCTCGAAAGCGACAAGGAGAGCTGGTTCCTCGGCACGGATGGGGAACTGGTCATCGCCGCCGGGCCGTCCGCAGCTCGCCCCGCGGGCAGGCTCGAGTCCGGCAACCGAACGTCGAACGCCGGCAAGCAAGGGCCGGTCTCTCCGGACGGTCGGACGCGCGTCGAACTACGCGAAGGCAGCGTTCACCTGACCACGGCGGCAGGGCATTCGACCAGCTGGGCACCGAGCGTACGCGAAACTTTCGTCGGCCCGGTCAGCTGGGCTCCGGATGGACGCCACTTCGCGGTCTGGAGCGAGCGCAAGGAAACCACCCGCCTCTATAAAGTCGTCGACTCGGTCAAGGGCACGAGCCGCGAGATTCCCTACGACAAACCCGGCGACCCGCGGACGACACGCACGCCCTGGGTCTTCCAGGCCGACGGCAAAGGCGCCAGCGGCTGCCCGCTCAACGTCCTGCCTCAAGCCTATGCGACGGACCGTCTGGATTGGTCGGCCGACTCCAAGGTGCTGCGGACCGAGTTCATCCGCCGCGGTTTCACCGGACATGGCATCGTCACCTTCGACGTCGCAAAAGGGGCCTGGCGCAAACTCCTCGCCGAGGAAGACGCCAAGTTCGTCTACACCTTCAACGCGCGCTACCGACATGATCTTTCGGATGACCTGACCCTCTGGGCTTCGGAGCGCTCCGGCTGGAACCATCTTTACGCCGTCGACCTAAGGACAGGTCAGACGCTCCGCCCGCTCACCTCCGGACAATGGGTCGTGAAACAGGTCGCTCACCTCGACGCGGAAGCGAAAGAGATCTATTTCCAAGCCGTCGGCAAGGTCGCCGGCGAGAACCCTTATCATACGCATCTCTGCAAGGTCGGTTTGGATGGAAACGGCTTCGTCGACCTCACGCCTGATGACGCCTATCATGACGTCAGTTTCTCTCCGGATCGTCGTACGTTCATCGACACCGCCTCCCGGGTCGACGTCCCGCACGCCTTCTTCCTGCGCAGCGCCAAAGACGGCCGGATCCTGGCGACCCTCGGGGTGAGCGACGCATCCGACCTGCGCAAGGCCGGCTGGCAGCCGGCCCGCCCGTTCGTCGCCAAGGACCGCGAGGGCAAGTTCGACATCTGGGGCGTGGTCACGCGGCCCCATCCCTTCGACCCCAAGAAGAAGTATCCCGTCATCGAGAACATCTATGCCGGACCGCACGGCTCGTTCGCGCCCCGCACTTTCAACTGGTGGCACCGCAACCATCGCGAGCTTTCGATGCTTGGCTTCTATGTCGTGCAGCTCGACGGCCGGGGGACCAACCATCGCGGCAAGGAGTTCCATCAGCAGAGCTGGCGCAACCTCAAGGACGGCGGCTTCCCCGACCGCATCGCCTGGATGCAGGCCCTGGCCAAGACCGAGCCCAACATGGACCTCACGCGCGTGGGCATCTTCGGCGGATCCGCCGGCGGGCAGAACACCGCGCATGCCTTGCTCCTGCATGGGGCCTTCTACAAGGCCGGCGCGGCGGACTGCGGCTGCTACGACAACCGCGTCGACAAGCTCTGGTGGAACGAGCAGTGGCTGGGCTATCCGGTCGGCCCATGGTATGAGGAGAATTCCTGCGCGAAGTACGCCGCCAACCTGAGCGGGCGTCTGTTCCTTTCCGTCGGCGAGTCCGACACGAACGTCGACGTGAAGTGCAGCTATGACTTCCGCGACGCCCTCATCGCCGCCGGCAAGAGGGACCAATTCGAGTTCCACGTCGTGCCCGGCGCCAACCATGGCGCCGGCGAATCCAACGACATGCGCGTGAAACGGGCACGTTTCTTCCAGTCCGCCCTCGGAAACCCCCTGCCCTTATGACGACCGCACCGCGGACTACCGGCCTGATCGAACTCCGGCTCAACAACGTCGGCCAGCTCTTCAACACCATGGACCCGTCGCCCTTCCATGAGCGCGACCTGGACCATGACGCCGAGGAGTTCATCCTGAGCTGGGCGCGGGAACACGAGAAGGACTCCGAACTGCGCATCAAGGTCGTCCTCCGGCAGCCCCCGGATACGGAAGCGGCCCGACTGGTCGGCGAATCCATCCAGCATTACTTCGGCTACCGGGCGCGGATCGCGGAGCGCGACCTCGCCGAGCTGTTCCAGGAAGGTCGGATGGCCCTGCTCATCGGCCTCCTCTTTCTGGGCGCCACATTGGTGCTGCGGGATCTCATCACCCCCGGGCAGCGTCTTACCGACTTCGTCCGTGAAGGCCTGACCATCTGCGGCTGGGTCGGGCTCTGGAAGCCCGTCGACATCCACCTCTACCGCTGGTGGCCGTTGCAGGCTCATGGGCGGCTCCTGAAGCGGCTGTCCGCCTGCCCGGTCGAAGTCGTCTTTGAGGCCTGAAATCAAGGCTTCCCCTTGCTTATGGGGTGGGTATGAACGGCCGAAATAACGATTTTTTTACGATGAGGCATTGACGGAGGGGAGCGCCTGCCCCAATCCCAACCTTCCGCATGCAGAATTTCGCGAGCCAGTGCCTGGACCAGACCAAGGCCCTCCTCAAACTCAACTTCAACTCCCTAGCCCCTGACGGCACCGTCGTGCCCGTCGAAGGCGAGGTCTCCCGCGCCGATGAGCCGGGTCACGCCGCCCTGGCCTTCGGGGAATACTTCCGGGCGACCGGCGAGCTCGCCCTTGACCGCCAGAACATCGCCGAGGTCGTGGCGAAGACGATCACCGCCCAGGTACGCATCAGCCAAGGCTCCGACAACGGCATGGCCTTCGCCTGCCTCGGCCTGCTGGCCTTCGGCCCGACCCGCGAACGCAACCCGGTCTGGGAACTCCTCGACGAATCCACGCGCGCCCTGATCGACGAGCGTCTGGCCGTCGAGCATGACCACCACGACCACGTCCAGGCCTTCGACATCGCCAAGGCGGTCTGCCGCTTCTCCTTCGGCCTGACCAAGAAGGACGACACCGGCGCGCTCGTCGACCGTTTCATGGACCGCATCGCGGCGGCCTCGACCGGCGGCTTCCACGACGAAGCCTCCCGGGCGGCCGACGCCGAGAACTTCGGCGGCGCCTTCGACCTCTACGGCGTGGTGTCGCTCATCTTCATCCGCCAGTCCCTTCAGCTGCACGCGAACATCCAGGTCCGCGACGCCAAGCTGCCCAAGCTCCGCGGCCTCGCCGAGAAATACCTCCGCGTGATCATGGACACCGTGCGCGAAGACGGCCTCGGCTGGTGCTACGGACGCGGCATCGGCGCCTACGGCCAGATGCACTGCATCACCCTGCTCCTGCAGGCCCTCCGTGACCGCTGGGTGCCGGTCGACAAGGAGCCGGTCGCCCGCGACCTCGTCCGCCGTCTCTACGCCCACTTCTTCACGACCTTCTTCGACGCCGAACACGGCCTGATCGTGATCCGTGACGCCGAGCGCGACACCATCCCGGGGCACACGACCCGCATGGCGAACTTCGACGCCGCCCGCTACCTCTCCCAGTGGTCTCGCCTGGCGAAGACCATCGGCGGCTCCATGGACGTGGTCAAGCCGGCCAGCCGCCTGCCGGTCTGCCGCTTCTTCTCCTACGACAAGTCGCCGCGCAAGGAGCAGGGGCTGCTTTCTTACCAGGATCCGGCCTCCGGCCTGCACGTGATCCTCCCGCTGGTCTCCTCCGGCTCGCAACGCTTCTCCGACTCGCTGGCCTTCCCGCACATGCCGGGAGTGTTCGACTGGCCCGCCAACCAGGCTACCACGCCGTTCATTCCCGAATTCACCATCGGCGACAAGGTCTTCACGCCTTCGTTCTACGGCAAGAACGCCCAGGTCGCCATGGGTACCAAGGCCGGCACCTACCACTTCCGCTACGAACAGCCGGATCTCATCGATCGCGACGAGAAGCTCTCCGCGAACATCGCCTCCCTCAAGGTCGACTGGGAGTTCAGCGGCGGCCGCGTCGTCGGTCGTTTCACCCTGTCCGCCAAAGCCGCGGTCGTGCTGGAGGAATTCCGCCTGGTGCTGCCCATCGCCGCGTCGCACTCGCGGATGACCCCGGGCAACGCGCTCGTGCTCGGAGCCGAATCGCATCGCTGCGAGGTGCTCAAGGACGACTTCCACGCGGCATGGGGCGAGACCAAGGTCGTCAGCGACAACCCGAAGCACCGCAGCTGCTGGGGCAAGGTCCATTTCTACCAGACGCTCGAGCGCGACAAGCCGATGCCCCTGCGGGCCGGCATGAGCTATTCGTTCGAGATCGCCTACCAGCCCCACATCGTGCGGGCGGGTGAAGCGGTCTGAGCGCGTTTCCGCCTCCGGTCCTCCTTCGGGGTTGTCCTGACCCCTGCCCCTGCCCTATGTCCCTAGGGTATTCCTTCATGCCCAGTCCGTTCTACATCACCACGGCCATCGACTACGCCAACGGCTCGCCGCACCTCGGCCATGCCTACGAGAAAGTCCTCTCCGACGTGATCTCGCGGCACATGCGCATGGGCGGCCGCAAGGTCCACTTCCTGACCGGGCTCGACGAACATGGGCAGAAGGTCCAGCAGACGGCGCAGAAGCGCGGCGTCGAGCCGCAGGTCCTGGTCGACGAGATCGCCGCCGTCTTCAAGGGGATGCTTGGCGACCTCAACATCTCCCACGACGACTACATCCGCACGACCGAACCGCGTCACAAGAAGGTCGTCCAGGGGTTCCTCCAGCAGCTCTTCGACCAAGGACTCATCTACAAAGGTCAGAAGACCGACTGGTACTCGACCCGGCAGGAGCAGTTCCTCACGGACAAGGACCGGGCGCCTGACGGCTCCTGGCCGGAGATCTACGGCGAGGTCACGCAGACCACCGAGGAGAACTATTACTTCAAGCTCACGCAGTTCCAGCCCTGGCTCATCGAACACATCAGATCGCACCCGGAATTCATCACCCCGCGCTTCCGCCAGAACCAGGTCCTCGAGTTCCTCAAGGAACCGATGAACGACCTCTGCATCTCGCGCCCGAAGACCCGCCTCGCCTGGGGCATCGAGCTCCCGTTCGACACGTCCTTCGTGACCTATGTCTGGTTCGACGCCCTGACCAACTACTACTCCGCCGTCGCCGACAAGGGCCTCTGGCCGGCCGATGTCCACGTCATCGGCAAGGACATCCTCTCCCCTCCGCACGCCGTCTACTGGCCCTGCATGCTCAAGGCCCTCGGCATCGAGCCCCCGCGTCAGCTGCTCGTCCACGGCTGGTGGACCGTCAACAACCAGAAGGCTTCCAAGTCCGCCGGCAACGCCGCGGACACCCTCGGCTTCGTCGCTTCGCACGGCGCCGACGCCTTCCGCTTCTACCTCTGCCGCGAGATGGTCGTCGGCCAGGATGCCGACTTCTCGACGATCACCTTCGAGAACCGCTACAAGGCCGACCTGGGCAACAACCTCGGCAACCTGGTCAACCGCCTGCTCAACATGGTCGGCCGCAACTACGCCGGCGCCATCCCTGCGGCGTCGGCCGACGAAGAGCTCGAGCAGGACCTGCGTCGCCTCTGGGACGACAGCGTCAGGAAGTATGCCGAAGCCTTCGCCGAGTATCAGGTGAGCCACGCCCTCGAAGCCCTCTGGGTCTTCATCAGCGCGATGAACGCCTACATCGAAGCCCGCGCTCCGTGGAAGCTGGCGAAGTCCGCCGATGCCGCCGATCGCGCCCGCCTCGATTCCTGCCTGGCCCACGTGGCCGAAGGCCTCCGTCTCGTCGGCACCTTGCTGACCCCGGTGATGCCGGCGACCTGCGCCAAGCTTCTCACCAACATCGGCCGCCCCGTGGCCGCGAGCTTCGAGGGTCAGCTGACCTGGTCGGCCGTCTGTACCGGCTCGAATGTCGCCGAAAAGTGCATCCTTTTCCCGCCGGTCGAAGCGCCGCAGGAAACTTCGGCCACCTGATTGGACATCGGTCGAGGAAGGCCTTACCTGCTGACCATGGAACCGACCAGATTCCTCGACGAAGCCGACCTGCTGGCTCAGGCCGAGGCTCGCGCCGGCGAGCATGGTTTCGTATCCTACCAGTTCGAAGTCCCCGAGCTCGATCCGTTGGCCGTGCTCGAGACGCTGGATGAGCCGGCGCCTCGCGGCTATTTCGAAAACCCTTCCCGCCGCCGCGCCCATGCCGCGGGGGCGCCGGTCCTCCAGTGGCGCGGACGTGGCGAACGCCGCTTCGCGGACGCGGATGCGTGGTTGCGCGAACTCGACGCCAGCCTGACTTCGGTCGGCCAACGTCCCCGCGTCATCGCCACGTTCCCGTTCTATCCCGGCACGGAGGACGAAGGCGCCGAGGCCCGGCTCTTCCTCCCGGGATGGCAGGTCGTGAGCGAAGACGGCATCACCATCGTCACGCTCGTCGAACTGGCCGGCGCCGGCTGCGCCGCCCGGCTCGCCATCCGCGCCGAGGGCTTCCGACGCTTCAGCTATCGCTCCACGCCCCCTTCGCCCCGCGCGCCGGTCCCGACCGTCCTGTCGGAAGTGGGCGGATCCTGGTTCCCGTCGGCGGTGCTGCGGGCGACCGAACTCATCAAGGAAGGCTCCTTCGAGAAGATCGTGCTATCGCGCGCCTTCGACTGGCGGCGCAACGAACCCTTCAGCACCTACGCCACCCTGCATCGTCTTCGCCGCGGCAACCCGCAGTGCCACACCTTCCTCGTCGACGAAGACGAAGGGGCGCTCGTCGGCGCCACGCCTGAGACGCTGCTTTCCCTCTTCGACGGCGCGGTCCGTTCCGAATCCGTGGCCGGCACCACGCGTCGCGGAGAATCGGCATCCGAAGACGCTTCGCTCGCCGAGGCCCTGCTGACCAGCGACAAGGACCGGCGCGAGCACACGGCGGTCACCGCCTCGATCCTGCGTCGTCTCCGGATGGTCGGCGTCCTCGCCGCCACCTCCCGCAACGCCGAACTGCTCCGGCTCGGCAACGTCATGCACCTCCGGACGCCCATCGAAGGCATGATGCCGGCGGACCGGCGTTTCCTTGAGGTCGCGGGCGAACTGCATCCCACCCCGGCGGTCGGCGGCAAACCGCGCGCCCTCGCCCTTCCGTTCATCCCCGGCTTCGAACCTCATCAGCGCGGGCTCTACACCGGGGCGGTCGGCTGGGTGCGATCGGACGGACATTCCGGCAAGCTGTTCGTCGCCCTCCGATGCGCCCGCCTCAAGGGTTCCGCGGCCCGCGCCTTCGCCGGCGCCGGCATCGTGGCGGGATCCGACCCGGGCGCCGAAGCGACCGAGACCGAGATGAAGCTGCGCACGATCCTCGAGGCGTTGATCTGAAGATGAAGGTCGTCCTGCAGCGCGTACTCTCCGGTTCGGTCAGCGTGGGCGGGGTGGTCATCGGCTCCATCGGCGCCGGGTACGTGCTGCTGGTCGGCATCGCCGCCGGGGACGATGAATCGACCGTCCGCCGCCTGGCCGCGGACGTCGCCAAGGCCCGACTGATGTCGGATCCGCAGGGCAGGATAGGCATCAACCTGAAGGACGCCGGCGCCGACGCCCTCGCCGTCAGCCAGTTCACGCTGCTCGCTGACTTCTCCAAAGGCAACCGGCCCGCCTTCAACGGCGCGGCCCGACCGGAGGTCGCCCGTCCGCTTTTCGACCTCTTCGTGACCGAACTTTCGGCGCGCCTCGGTCGTCCCGTGCGGACCGGCGTCTTCGGGGCGGACATGCGCGTCGAGATCGTCAACGACGGCCCCGTGACGGTCGTGCTGGAGTAGTTTAGGCTTAACCTCGGGACGGGTTCGCCCTACCCCTCTGCTTCCTCCATGCTCTCCGTCCGCATCATCCCCTGTCTCGACGTCCACGGCGGCCGCGTGGTCAAGGGCGTGAAGTTCGAAGAGCTGCGCGACGCCGGCGACCCGGTCGCGGTCGCCGCGGCCTACGAGAAGCAAGGCGCCGACGAGCTCGTGTTCCTCGACATCACCGCCTCCAGCGACGAACGTCGCACCATGGTGGACGTCGTGGAACGCACCGCCGACCAGGTCTTCATGCCCCTCACCGTCGGCGGCGGCCTCCGTTCCGTCGAAGACATCCGCACGATGCTCAACGCCGGCGCCGACAAGGTCTCGCTCAACACCTCGGCCATCAAGGACCCTGCGCTGGTCAAGGAAGCCGCGCGCAAGTTCGGCAGCCAGTGCGTCGTGGTCGCGATCGACGCCAAGAACGTCGGTCCCGGCCGATGGGAGGTCTTCACCCATGGCGGCCGCAATCCGACCGGCCTCGACGCCATCGCCTGGGCCAGGCAGGCCCACTCCCTCGGCGCCGGCGAGATCCTGCTCACCAGCATGGACCGCGACGGCACCGCCGCCGGCTATGACATCCCGCTGAACCACGCGGTCTCTTCGGCCGTCGAAGTCCCCGTGATCGCCTCCGGCGGCGCCGGCAACCTCGACCACATGGCCGACGTACTCAGGCACGGGGGCGCCAGCGCGGTGCTCGCCGCGAGCATCTTCCACTTCGGCACCTATACCGTCCGCCAGGCGAAGGAGCACCTGCGAGCCGCCGGCCTACCGGTCCGGCTTTAAGCGACGGACGGCGGGACCGCCTTGGGCATCACCAGGATCTTGTCCAGCCGATGGCCGTCCATGTCGACGACCTCGAACACATGGCCGAGCGCCTCCACGCGGTCGCCTTCGGCGGGGATGCGGCCGAGGGTACGCATGATGAATCCGGAGATCGCGGTGAAACGCCCGGAGCCTTCCCCGGGGAAACGTCCGACGATGCCGGTGGCTTCACGGAAATCATCCAAGGTCACGATCGCGTCGACCAGCCAGCTGCCATCCTCGCGCCGGCGGACCGGCTTGGGCTGAGCGACGGGTGAGCCTTCGTTCGGCAGCTCGCCGACCACGGACTCGAGGACGTCGTTGAGCGAGACCACGCCGCGGACGCGGCCGAACTCGTCGGTCACCAGGGCGATGTGGATCTTGTCCTTGCGGAACTTCTCAAGGAGCTGCGTGCCCGTGCACTGCGGAGGGACGGTCGGCGGTTCGGTGAGCAGGTCCTTGATGGAAGCGCTGCCGACGAGCGAAAGGTTGGCCCAGAGCCGCTTCACCGAGATGACGCCCAGGGGCCGGTCGGGAGACCCCCGGTAGACGGGGAACCAGGTATGGCCGGAGGCGACGACCTTGCGCCAGTTGACTTCGTCGGAATCGTCGAGATTGAGCCAGACCACGCGATTGCTGGGCGTCATCAATCTATCCGCGGTGATAAGGTCGAGCGACAATGCGCCATGGACCATGCGATGCTCGGCCGCGTGCAGGACGCCCGAAGCCATGCCTTGGTCGACCATCATGCGCAGTTCGTCTTCGGACATCGTATCCTCCGGGGCCCGCTTGCGACCGAGCACGCGGAGGATGATGTCGGCGAAGAAGCCGAGCGTGCTCACCAGCGGCGACGCCAGGAACGAGACGAGCATCATCGGTCGTGACAGGAGGACGGCCAGTCCCTCCGGGTCCGACAACCCGAGCCGCTTCGGCACGATCTCCGCGCAGATGATGGTCAGCGATCCGATCACGAACGAGACCCCCATCCGGGAGAGGTTCGCGGCGTTGTCATGCAGCCAGGCGAACGAACTGGCCTCGAGGTGAGGCCGCAGGGCATCGGCGATCGGAGCTCCGCCGAAGGTGGCCGCGATGATGCTTCCGAAGGTGAGGCCGACCTGGACGGTCGAGAGGAACTTGGAAGGATTGGCCAAGAGCTCCAAGGCGGCCTTGGCCCCCTTGCTCCCATCCTCGGCCAGCCGCGTCAGGCGGCGACGATTGGAGGAGACCAGCGCCATTTCCGAGAGCTCGAAAATGCCGATCGTCGCCCAGCAGGCCAATATGACGAATAATTCCACGAAAACAGCCCTACGGCTGGCCGGACGAACAGTCAAATCCGCTTGTTCACCCCCACTCTTGGCCTAGGTTAAACCCTCGATGGCGACCCATTTCGAGGCAATCATCGTCGGCAGCGGCATCGGCGGACTGAGTTTTGCGCTCAATCTGGCCGAACGCGGCCACGCGGTCGCGATCGTCACCAAGAAGACCAGTTCAGAGTCGAACACCAACTGGGCCCAAGGCGGCATCGCCTGCGTCACCGACCAGACCGACGATTTCGCCAGCCACGTCCAGGATACCCTGACCGCCGGGGACGGCCTCTGCGACCTCGCGGCCGTCCGTCACATCATCGAAGCCGGTCCGGCCCGGGTGGCCGAGCTCATCGCCTGGGGCGTACGGTTCGAGAACGGCGCCGACGGCCGGCCGGACCTCGGGCGCGAAGGCGGCCACTCGAAGCGAAGGATCCTGCATGCGCGCGACATGACCGGCCGGGCCATCGAATCCGCCCTGCTCCGCGCCATCTCCCGCTCGGCTCGGGTGACGATGCTGGAACACCACCTCGCGATCGACCTGATCACCCGCGGGAAGCTCGGCCACTGCCCCGTTGGGGCCCCCGAGGACCGCGCGCTCGGGCTCCACGTGCTCGACACCAAGTCAGGAAGGGTGGAGACGCTTTCCGCCTCCGCGGTCGTGCTCGCGACCGGAGGCACGGGCCAGGTCTATCAGTTCACGACGAACCCGGACATCGCGACCGGCGACGGCATCGCGATGGCTTATCGCGCCGGCGCCGAAGTCCGCGACATGGAGATGGTCCAGTTCCATCCCACGGCGCTGAAAGCACCCGACGGCGGACGCGCCCTCATCTCCGAAGCCGTCCGCGGCGAGGGCGCGATCCTGCGCGACCTGAATCAACGCGCTTTCATGAGGGATTTCCATGCGCTGGGCGACCTCGCCCCGCGTGACATCGTCGCCCGGGCGATCGACTCGGTGATGAAGAAGGACGGAGCGCCGCACGTGCTGCTCGACGCCACGCAGGTCGCCAAGGGACACCTGCCCGAACGCTTCCCGCACATCCATGAGACCTGTCGCAAAGCCGGCTTCGATCTCGCCACCGAGCCGGTCCCGGTCGTGCCCGCCGCCCACTACCTCTGCGGCGGCGTGGCCACCGACCTCCGCGGCCAGACGACCTTGGCCGGCCTGTTCGCCGTCGGCGAAGTCGCCTGCACCGGCCTGCACGGGGCCAACCGCCTCGCGTCCAATTCGCTCCTGGAAGCCGTCGTGCTCGCCTATGACGGCGCCGCCGCGGCCCATGAGGAGATCGTCCGGACCGCCGCGCCCTCCGGCGTCCTGCCCGCCTGGATCGACGGTTCGGCCGGCGACCCCGATGAGCGCGTCGTGCTGACGCATAACTGGGACGAACTCCGCCGCACGATGTGGGACTACGTCGGCATCGTACGTTCGACCAAGCGCCTCCAGCGCGCGCGAACCCGCGTCGGCACGCTCTCCGACGAGATCCGGGAATACTACTGGAATTTCCGCGTTGAACCGAGGCTGCTCGAACTGCGCAACCTCATCCAGGTGGCCGAGCTCATCATCGACTGCGCGCTGCAGCGCCGCGAGAGCCGCGGCCTCCACTTCACCCTCGATTATCCGACGAAGCTGGCCGAAGCCCGGCACACTTCCGTCCGTCGTCCCCTCGGCCGAGCATGAGGATCGCCATCGTCGGAACCGGCGCCTTGGGCGGCTGGTATGCGGGACTGCTGGCCGAAGCCGGCCATGAGGTGCATTGCCTGGCCCGGAGCGACCATGAGGTGATCAGCCGCGACGGGCTCATGCTTCGTCACGAAGGCACCCAGCGGGTCGTCCGGGTCGCTTCGGCGACCGCCGAAGCCGCTCAGATCGGCCCCTGCGACCTGGTGGTCGTCACGATCAAATCCACTTCCAACGAAGCCCTGCCTTCGCTCGTGGGTCCTTTGCTCGGAAAGCAGACCTTGGTGGTGACCCTGCAGAACGGCATGGGCAACGTGGAAGCGCTCGCGCAGCTCCTGCCCGCGGAACGCATCGTCGCCGGCCTTTGCTTCGTCTGCATCAACCGACTGGCTCCGGCCGTCATCGACACGACGTTGGCCGGCTACGTGCGCATGGCGGCCGCGGAAGGCCCCGTCAATCCGGCCGTCCGGAAGTGCGTCGAGGTCTTCGCGACCGCCGGCGTGGATTGCCAAGCCGAGGCCTCATTGGAAGCGGTCCTCTGGAAGAAGCTGTGCTGGAACATCCCCTTCAACGGGCTTTCGATCGCCGGCGGCGGCGTCACGACGGACCTGATCCTGGCCGATCCTGCGCTCAACGAACGGGCCTACCTGCTCATGAAGGAAGTCCAGGCGGCCGCGGTCGCCCATGGGCACGGCTTCGAAGACTCTCACATCAAACGCCAGTTCGTGGTGACGGTCGGGATGGGTCCCTATCGTCCGTCGAGCCTCATCGACTTCCTCGAAGGCCGTGAGGTCGAAGTGAACGGCATCTGGGGCGAGCCGCTGCGTCGCGGCCTGGCCGCCGGCGTCGCGATGCCGGAGACGCAGAGACTGGTCGGTGACATCAAGGCGCGTCTGGCCGCGCGCAAGTAAGACGCCTCAGCGGACGAGCGGCGCCTTGCCAAGTTCGGTGATTTTACGACCCGTCTCTTCAGCCACGCGATCCTTGCTCAGGAAGCTCAGCAGGGTGCCTTGGGCCACCTGGGTCGTGAACAACACTTTCCCGCCGCGTGCCCTGAGCATGATTCGGAGAGTCACCCGAGCGCGGCCATCCCTGGAAAGGTCGGTTTCAGGAACCCAGGCACCCTCAAGCGTGGCATCGGCTCCGGCCTCCTCGACGGCGTCCTGGTATCCCAGCTTGCGCAGACCGCGGACCGCGGAGTCATGGGCGGCCTCCCCGCATCGCTTCATCTCATCCGTGAAGCTTCCGGCCGGCTCATGGACGAAGATTCTCCTGATTTCCTGAGGGTGCTTGTCCTGCGCTGGAATCACGGAGCAACCAGACAGGAATGCCGTCAGGGCCATGTAAAGCGCGGTCAAAGACTGCCCTGCTCGGTGCATAAGTTGTTTATTACCCGTTCTCGCCCTGCGTCCAGCAGGGACATGATAGGACGGGTTGACCTTTGCCCCCGGTGAAGGTCCCCTCTCCGCCCATGGCCCGAGTCCAAGCCGTCACTTTCGACCTCGCAGGCACCCTGCTCTTCCCCCACCCCTCGGTGGGTTCGGTCTACGCGGCCTGCGCCAAGGCGCACGGCGTCGAGACCGAGGCGGCCGTCCTGGACGCGGCTTTTCCGCTCGCGTTCAAAGGTGGCCCGAAGAACGCGAAACCGGAGGCGTTCTGGCGGGAGGTCGTCCAGCGCTGCTTCGGCCCGACCCTTCCCTCGTCCAGGAGCGAAGCCGTCTTCCGGGCCTGCTGGGAGGCCTTCGCGAAGCCTGACTCTTGGCGACTCGCCCCGGGCACCCTCCAGGCGATCTCGGCCATCCGTTTCCTCGGCGTACGCGTCGGCGTGCTCTCGAACGCGGACTCGCGGATGAGGCAGGTCCTCGAAGGGCATGGGCTCATGAAGCATCTCGATGGGGTCTTCCTGTCCGCCGAGACCGGCCATGCGAAACCAGACGCCCGTGCCTTCGGGCAGGCGGCGCGGGCGCTGGGCGGGGCGGTCTCCGGGCTCGTCCATTTCGGCGACAGCCCCGTCGAAGACGGCGAAGGCGCCCGTGACGCCGGCGCGACCGGCGTGGTCGTCGGCGGCGCGTACGCCCCGGAACGTTGCCTGCGTAACGACCGGATCTCCGAAGCCCCTTACGCGGTGCGGGCCCTGCTGACCGAAGGCAAACTCAAGGGCAAGTTCTCCCGTACGGTCCAGAACCTGATCGCCAACCTCCGCGGCCTGCCGGAGGATCGCGGGCGTTCGAGCGACCGTCCGATGAAGAGCATCGACGATGCGGTCCAGGACGCCTTCAAGAAACTGCGCCTGGACAAGCCCGTGCCGGAGACCGCCATCGTGGCCCATTGGCCGGAACTGTTGCCCCTCAAGCTCGCCAGACGCTCGGCGCCGTTGCGCGTCCTCGAAGGCGGCAAGCTCGTCGTGCAGTGCGAAAATTCGGTGGTGAAGTCGGAGATCCGCTTCCACGAACGCGCGATGCTGGCGAAGATCCGGCTCCTGCGTGGCTGCCAGGAGATCCGCGCCATCAGCTTCGTCAACGCCTGATCAGTTGGCCTTCGGCTCGAAGGGACGCTGGAAGACGTCCTTGAAGTCGTAGACGTCCTTGAAGTCCTCGAGGTCGTCTTCCTCGGAGCGGCCGAACAGACCGGTCTCGATGATATTGAAGACCACGTTGCCGACGTCGACCGACCTGCGGAGGCCCCAGTTATGCAGCAAAGGATAGGACATCGGGCCGTAGGTCTCGAGGACGTGCTGGCGGAAGCCCTCGAGCAGCTGCGGACCGGAGACGTGACGGTTCACTATGCTCTTCCCTTTCTTGGGTTCGCCGTGGACGATTTTCTGGGCGTGATCGAGGCCGAGGCGCACGACGTCGTAAGCCTGTGGCTGATAACGTGCGTCCTTCTGGCGGATGAGTCTGACGGCTTCGTCGAAATCCATGGTCAGAGCTTGGCGAGTTCGGCCAGGAGGCGGGAGTTCTGAGCTTCGGTGCCGACCGTCAGGCGCAGCCATCCGGCCATGCCGTAGCCGCGCAGGGGCCGCACGATCACGCCGGCCTTCTGCAGGACTCCGAAGGCTTCTTCGGCCTTGGGAATCTGGGCGGCCAGGAAGTTGGCCTTGCCGTCGATGTAAGCGAAGCCCAGCCGCCGCAGGCCTTCGGCGAGCTGGGCGAGTCCGATGGCGTTGACCTCACGGGTGCGCCGGAGGAAGGCCTCGTCGTCGAGCGCCGCCTCGGCGGCGGCCAAGGCCGGGAGGTTCACGTTGAAGGGCTGGCGGACTCGGTTCAGCAGGCCGCAGGCTTCGGTCGAACCCATTATGTAACCGACGCGCAAACCTGCCAGCCCGTACGCCTTGGAGAAAGTGCGGGAAAGAACCACCTTACGTCCGGCCTTGAGCATCGGACGGAGATCGGCCGAGCTCTCGAGGTATTCGGCATATGCCTCATCGAGGCAGAAGATGACGTCTTCGGGGAGCGACGCGGCGAAAGCCAGGATCTCGGCCGGATCGTCGGTGCCGCCGGTCGGATTGTTGGGGCTGGCGAGGAAGACGATGCGGGTGCGCGGCGTCACGGCGGCGCGCATGGCCTTGAGGTCATGGCGGAAGCCAGGCATCGGCACTTCGACCGGCGTGGCGCCGTAGAGCATCGTCGCCAGCTTGTAGACGATGAAGGCCTGCGAACCGAAGACCACCTCGTCGCCCGGCCGCAGGAAAGCCTGCGCCAACAAGATCATCACTTCGTTCGAACCGTTGCCGATGACGAAGTTGCCGGGAGCGAGGTCCCATTTCGAGGCGAGCTTCTCCCGCAGGAAAGTACAGCCGCCGTCCGGGTAGAGATGGCTCTGATCAAGGGCCTTCCGGGCGGCCGCCAGACCCAGGGGCGAAGGGCCGAGCGGGTTCTCGTTGGAGGCGAGCTTGATGACCGCGCCCGGGTCGAGGCCGAATTCGCGGGCGACGACCTCGATGGGTCGGCCGGCCTCGTAGACGGGCTGCGTCAGCACGGGTCGATTGGCGAGGTCGGCGTAGGTGGCCATGCGTGGGACACTCATGCGGGAAAATGCCCGCAAGGCAAGCGTCCGCGTGACGCCTCCCCGCTTGCCAGCAACAGGGACGGCAGGTAGACGAACCCCCATGAAGATCATCGTCACGGGAGCCTCCGGATTCCTCGGCCGCGAAGCCTGCCTCGCCGCCTTGCGCCGCGGCCATGAGGTGCTGGCGCTGGGCGGGTCTCGCGCGCCCGTCATTCCTGGCGTCGCCCAGGCCCGCGCCTTCGACCTCTGCTCCGAGGCGGCGTTGGAGACGCTCGTCCTGGAAGAGTTCCCGCACGCCGTGGTCCACTGCGCGGCCCTGCCCACGATCGAGAGCTGCCTGGCCGACCCGGCGCGCGCCAAGGCCCTCAACGCCGATGTCCCGAAGAAACTCGCCCAGCTCTGCTTCCACCTCGGCGCCAAGCTCGTGCACCTTTCCACCGACACCGTCTTCGACGGCGAGGCCGGCAACTACCAGCACACCGACCGTCCCAAGCCTCTGAACCTATACGGAGAGACGAAGGCGGCCGCGGAGGTCGAAGTCCTTAAGTTCGGCCGTGAGCACGCCGCGGTGCTGCGCACCTCGCCCATCATCGGCAACTCCGTGACCGGCGACCGCGGGCTGCACGAACGTCTCTTCGTCTCCTGGCGCGAAGGCAAACCCACCCCGCTCTTCACCGATGAGATCCGCCAGCCGGTGGAAGTCTCGAACCTCGCCGACGTGACGATCGAACTCTGCGAACGCAACAACCTTTCGGGCCTCTATCACTGGGCCGGCACGGAGGCCATGAGCCGTCACGAGATCGGCGTACGGATCGCCCGCCACTTCGGACTGGATGCCGACCAGTTGGTCCGCCCCATCTCCCGGGCCGAAGTGCCTTCCGCCGCCGCCCGCCCTCGTGACCTGAGCCTGCGGCTGCATCCCCTGGCGGGCAAATTACGCACCGCCGCCCAATCCTTCGAAGATCAGCTGGCCCAGCTGCGCGTTCCGCGCGGCAGCGAGGACTGGTACGAGCAGGTGACCGGCCGAAAGGTCGTGCGTCGCCTTGAAAAGGGCGTAGACTTCTGAGCATGGACGTCCTGCCCCGCCAAGCCGCCGACGCCATCGTCAACATGGCGGCCGACCAGATGTTGCTGGAGCACTACCCTGCTCCGGATCGCGTACGCTTCCGCCCGTTCTCATGGTCTGAACCGAGCTACACTTTCGGCGTTTCCCAGTCCTGGGCTAAATACCGCGCGCTGGTGCCGGCGGCGTTCCCGCTGGTTCGTCGCTGCACGGGCGGCGGCCTGGTCTCCCACCTCGATGACTGGACGTTCGCCCTCGTCATTCCTCCGTCCCATCCGCTCTTCAAGGCCGATGCGATGGCGACCTACGGCGCCGTGCACGAAGCCTTGCTTGCGGCGCTCGCCGGACAAGGCCAGCCGGTGAAGCTCGCCCCGTTGCCCGAAGGCCAGCGGGAGTTCCAGGCTCCGGATGCCTGCGCCCAGCGCGCCGAGCCCAACGACCTCGTCCGATCGGACGACGGCCGCAAGGTCGCGGGCGCGGCCCAGAAACGCAACCGACACGGACTCCTCATCGAAGGCTACGTCTGGCGCCCTTTCCTTCCCGGATGCGACTGGCTACGCTTCGAGAACGACTTCGTGACCCAGCTCGGTCGCATCCTGCAAAGCCCCCCGGTCGAGGTCGCCGAGCCACGCTACGACCAGTTCGACCACGAAGGCATGTGGGCCAAGTTCGCGTCGAAGGAGTGGAACGAGCGGATTTAAGCGAAGAGGTCCAGCTCGGGACCTGCTTCCTTGGCCGTCGGCTTGGCCGGAGCGGCCTTCCTGGGCGTGACGGGCGCCGACGGAGCCACGGTGGGCGCCGCGCCCTTGACGGGCAATCCTGAGCCTGCTTCGAGCCCCCCGAGGATCTCCCGGGCTCGCTGGACGACCGCCGGGGGCATGCCGGCGAGACGGGCGACCTGGATGCCGTACGAACGGTCGGCGGCGCCGGGGACGACCCGGCGGACGAAGACGATCTCATCCTGCCACTCTTTGACTTCGACGGACCAGTTGCGCAGCCGAGGCCGGGAACCCGCCAGCTTGGTCAGCTCATGGTAATGCGTCGCGAACAAGGTGCGCGGCCCCGCAGGTCCGTCGCCATGCAGGTGTTCGGCGACGGCCCAGGCGATGCTGATGCCGTCATACGTGCTGGTACCTCGGCCGATCTCATCCAGCACGACGAGCGAACGGGCGGTCGCGTTGTTCAGGATGTTGGCCGTCTCGTTCATCTCGACCATGAAGGTCGAGTTGCCGCGCGAGAGCTCGTCGGAAGCCCCGACGCGGCAGAAGATGCGGTCGACGAGCCCGATGCGGGCCTTGGTCGCGGGCACCCAGCAGCCGAGATGCGCGAGCAAGGCGATCAGGGCGACCTGGCGGATATAGGTGGATTTGCCGGCCATGTTCGGACCGGTGAGCAACGCGATCTGCTCGCCGGAACCGGCGAGACGCGTGTCGTTCGGGACGAACGAACCGGCGCCGGGACGGGACTGCAGCATGCGCTCGACCACGGGGTGTCGGCCCTGCTCGAGGTCGAGCACGTCGGAGTCGTCGACCAAGGGCTGACACCAGTTCGCTTCGCGCGCCAGCTCCGCCCAGCCGCGCAGGATGTCGACCTCGGCCACGACCGAGGCGGTCGCGAGCAAGGCCTCGGTCCGGGCGACGACGTCGGCGAGCAACGTCTGGAAAAGCTCGGTCTCGCGGGCGAGCGCCTGCTCGTCGGCGCGCAGGACCTCACGCTCCTTGGCGCGCAGCTCCTCCGTGGTGAAACGCTCGGCGTTCACCATGGTCTGCTTGCGGATGTAGTCGGCGGGGACGGCGGAGAGGTTGGCCTTGGTGATCTCGATGGCGTAACCGAAGGCGCCGTTGTAGCGCACCTTGAGGGACTTGATGCCGGTACGGTTCTGCTCGTTGCGCTCGAACTCCGCGATCCAGCCTTTGCTGTCGGACGCGAGCGAGCGGAGACGGTCGAGCTCGGCGTCGAAACCGGCGCGCAAGGCGCCGCCTTCGGTGAGGTCGCCGGGCAGTTCGTCGGCGAGGGCCGTGTCGAGCCGGCCCAACAAGGCGGGCTCGGTCTCGATGCGCGCCGCCAAGGCGGAAAGCGTGCCTCCGGGCAAGGCCTGCAGCTCCTCACGCAGGGGCGGCAGCGAACGGAGCGTGTCGCGGATACCGCCGAGTTCGCGGGGATTACGCAGACGGTTCTGCAGGCGGGCGAGGATGCGAGCAAGGTCGCGGACGCCACGCAGAGCCTCGCCGACGCGGGAGGCGGCGCCGGGATGCCGTACGAATTCGCCGACGGCGGCCTGACGACGGCTGATCAGCCCGAGGTCGGTCGACGGTTCGGCCAACCAGAGCGCCAGCAGCCGGGCGCCCGCGGGCGTCTCGGTCCGGTCGATGGTCTCCAGCAGCGAACCTTCGCGCGTGCCGCCGGAAGCGGCGAACAACTCAAGGTTACGGGACGAGGCGGCGTCGAGGAGGACGGCATCACCGAGCTTCGCCTCGATGAGGCGGAACAGGTTCTTCGGACGATCGCAGAGCGAGTCGGTGACGTAACCGAGGACCGCGCCGGCCGCGCCCAGGGCAGGATGTTCGTCGGTCAGGCCGAAGCCGGCCAAGCCATGGACGGAGAGCGTCTGGGCCACGAGCCGGGCGCCGGCCGCACCGTCGAAATTCCAACCCGGGAGACGGGACACCGCCCTGCCCTGCAGGAAGACCTCCAGGGCTTCGCGGGCGTCGGCCGAGGGCTCGAGTCCTTCGGGCAGGATGATCTCACGCGGAGAGACCGAATGAAGCAAAGGCAGCAGGCGCGAAGGACCGGTGTCGGAAGCCAGGCGGAAGTCCGCGGTCGACACGTCAAGCCACGATGCGTGCCAACCCTGCTTGTCCCAGCACAGGGCGGCCAGGTAGTTGCCACGGCGGGAATCGAGCTGCGAATCTTCCAGCGCCGTCCCGGGTGTCAGGATGCGCGTGAGTCCACGGCGGACCAGCTTGCCGGCGACAGGCGCCTCAAGCTGGTCGCAGATCGCCACCTTCCAGCCGGCGGCGAGGAGTCGGTTGACGTAAGCCGGGGCGGCATGGTGCGGCAGGCCCGCCATCGGGGTCTCGTGACGCTTCGTGAGCGTCAGACCCAGCACCTTGGCGGCGATTTCGGCGTCCTGACCGAAGACTTCGTAGAAATCCCCGAGACGGAAGAGCAGGATCGTGCCTTCCGCGAGCTTCTCGCGGAATTCACGGTACTGCCGCTGCATCGGGGTCTCTTTCTCCACGGAAGGGAGGGAAAGCCCCGGGAGGGCCTCCGCAAGTGCGGACTAGCGTACCCGGCCCGGGCGGACCGGGAAGTTGCTCACATCAGCTGGGCGGCGAGTTCGGACAAGGCGCTGCGCACCCCGCTGAGCAGGCGGACATTGGCCGTGATGGCGTGCCCTTTCATGCGTTCGTGGGTATGGATCAGGCCGTTGGACTTGCCGTCGAGGTAAGGCGTGTCGACCTGATCAAGGTCGCCGATCAGCACGACCTTGGAGCCTTCGCCGATACGGGTGATGACCGTCTTCGCCTCGTGCGGCGTCATGTTCTGGGCCTCGTCCACGATCATGAAGGCATGGCCGATGGAACGGCCGCGGATGAACGTCATGGCCTCGATCTCGATCAGGCCGGAGTCGATGAGCCATTGGTAGGGCTTACGCGGCTGGTTGATGGCCTGGAACTGGGAACCGAAGATAGGCTGCGGGGCCTTCATCGCCTGGGCCTTCTTCTGACGACGCTGCGTGTCGGTCGCCACGGCCTCCTTGGCGGTCGGGGTCGCGGCGGCGTTGCCGTTCTTGGAGAACAGCACCTCGAGGTTGTCGAAGTAAGGCTGGATGTAAGGGGAGAGCTTCTCTTCCTTGGACCCGGGCAAGGCGCCGATGTCCTTGCCGATCTGCACCACCGGGCGGGAGACGTAGAGCTTCTTGTAGGGCGAGAAATCGCTCAGCACCTGGGAGAGCGCGGCGGCGATCGAGAGGAACGTCTTGCCCGTGCCGGCCCGGCCGAAACAGGTCACGAGGCGGATCTCAGGGTTGAGCAAGGCGTCGAGGAAGATCCACTGCTCGAAGTTCTTGGGGATGACGCGCATGCCGCGGGGCATCTGCAGGCCCTTGCGGGCGCCGCTGTCGGAAGACATGAATTCGCGGTAGAGACCCAGCGGCACGAACGCGCCGTCGCCGAGGTGGCGGGCGGGTTCGCTCCAGGAATCGGAAGTGAACATGACGTACTCGTTGACGAGCAGCGGAGGCTCCTCCTTCACCTTGACCTGCACCTGGCCGAGCTCGCGGAAGTCGCGCATCGCGGCGGCGGTGACCTTGATGGTGCGGTAGTCGCCGACGTCGCTGGTCTCGACGCGGTCGTTACGGTAATCCTGGACCTCGAGTCCGAGGGCCTGGGCCTTGAGGGCCATGCAGGCGTCCTTCGTGACGAGGATCACCTGCCCTTTCGATGTGTCACGGAGGTAGATCGCGGAGGCGATGATCCGGTGGTCCGGAGCGTCGACCTGCATGAAGACGGCGCGCAGGCGTTCGGCCTTGGGGCCGCTGAAATGGTCGCGGATCAGCGCCTCGTTGACCACGATGCGGAGCTCGCCGCCGTCGCGCAGGTCGGCGTGGAGGGCGCCCGGCTTGGAGGGGTCGCCGTCGACGATCTCCTTCAGCGTCCGGTTCTCGAAGAGCGCCCGGACGGACCGGTTGACGCGGCGCGCGCTGGCGCCGAGCTGGCCTTGCTGGGTCTTCAGGCGATCGAGTTCGGACAAGACCTCGACGGGCACGGCGACGACGTGCTCATCGAACTTGAACAGGGACTCGGGATCGTGAATCAGTACGTTGGTGTCCAGGACGTAAGTCTTTTTCACGTCTTTGAGCGTGTCAGGACGCGGGGAGTGGGCAATCCGTAAAAACTTATTTCGTCTCATCCATCGCCCGAAGGTAATCCCAGCCATAGATGCCGGTCCGATGTCCGTCGCTGAATTCGAAGCTCACCGCGTAGTTCCCCACCCGGCTCAGTCCCGTCACGGTCACTCCGGGGAAACGGCGCGGGCCGTCGCCACCCCAGCGCTGGCCAAGGATGTCGACCTCGCCCATGTTCTCCGCGCTCGGAGAAAGCTCCCGCAGGAGCTCGGCCCGGAGGCACTGCTCTCGTCCGTCGTCCCAGGTGATGGCGACGAAGTCTCCGATGATCTGAAGGTCGCGAGGCGGCCGCATGCCCGACAAGGTGGACGACCCCGGGACGGGCGCAAGCGGGGACGTCGCGGGACGACCTTGACTCCTCTCCTCGGCTGACGAGCCTCCATCATACTTATGGCAGGCGTAGGCAAACTCCTCAAACAGGCCCAGAAGATGCAGCGCGGCATCGCCGAGGCCCAGCAGCAGCTCACGGCCGAAAGGCTCGAAGTCTCCCACGGCGGCGGGGCCATCCGCGTGACCGTCGACGGCCATGGGCTCGTCCACGGCCTTTCGATCGACCCCGAGTTCCTCAAGGAAGAGAAGACCGTGGTCGAACAATCCTTGGTGCTCGCCCTCCAGGAAGCTTCGGCCAAGGCCCGCGCCTTGCATGAAGCCACGATGTCGAAGGCCACGGCCGGCTTCTCCCTCCCGGGGATGTGATCGCCCGTGACCCCTTCCTTCGACAAGGTACGCCAGCTCCTCAAGATGCTTCCCGGCATGGGGCATCGCTCCGCCGAACGCCTCGCCCTCCACCTGCTGGTCGAACGTCCGGGCAAGCTCGCCCCGTTGCTGGAATCCCTGCAGGCCGCTGCCGCGGCCGTCCGTCGTTGCGGCCGATGCGGCAGCCTTGCCGAAACCGAACTCTGCCCGGTGTGCACGGACGTCAAACGCGACCCGGCCGCCGTGTGCGTCGTCGAGCAGGTCCCTGACCTCATGGCCATCGAGCGTTCCGCGGCCTATCGCGGGACCTACCATGTCTTGCATGGCCGGCTTTCGCCGATCAACGGCGTCGGCCCCGACCAGCTGAACCTCGCGACCTTCGAGCAACGCCTCAAGGACGAGCCCATCACGGAGGTCGTGCTGGCGCTGGGCAACGACATCGAGGGCGAAGCGACCTGCCATTACATCACGGAGGCGATCCATGCGATCCGCCCGACCATCAAGGTCTCCCGCATCGGCTTCGGCCTGCCCAGCGGCAGCGGACTGACCTTCGCCGATCCCGCCACGCTCCGGAGCGCCCTGGAAGGACGTCGCGATGTCGCCAACTGAGGAGCATCTCGCCTACCCAGAGGCCGCGGAGGCTTTCTGGGTCGGCCAGGCCGAACTGGCCGCGGAGCGCGTCGGCGACGACGCCCTGGAGCGCATGACGCCGGCGGTGGCGCACCTTTCCGACCTGTTCACGACCGAGCGTCCGGATCAAAAGTTCCCCGACTACTTCGCCGACGCGCGCCTGCTGGCCGCCTACGGCGTCTTCTTCCTGCCGCAGAGCTTCACCCGCACTTCGTTCGCCTTGGCCCAAGCATGCGGCTTGCGCGGATGGCGTCCGACGTCCGCGTCCCCTTCGATACTCGACCTAGGCTGCGGCCCGGGTTCCTGCGGCGTGGCCGCGGCGCATCGTTTTCGTCAGCTGGGCCTCGGGACACCGCAGCTCACGGGCGTCGACAGATCACCGAGCGCCCTGGCCGCCATGGAGTCGTTCGGACGTGCCGTGCTCGGCGCCGAAACCACGGTGCGCACGCGTATCGGTGACGCCAGCCGTCCCGAGACTTGGCCGGAAGGACGCTACGACCTCATCGTCGCGGGCTTCGTGCTCAACGAGATGCCTTCGCTGGACTCCGCCGCCTTGCTTCGCTGGTTCGGCGAACTGAAAGCCCGTCTCGCGCCCGGCGGCCTCATCCTGATCCTCGAACCTGCCTTGCGCATCACGGCCGAACGCCTGCAACGCCTGAGCGACGCCGTCGCGACGGACGTCATGACGCGCATCGCGCCGGAACTGGACGCCTTGCCCGACCCCCAGCTGGGCTCCGGCGAACACTGGAGCCACGAGACGCGCGCCTGGGAAGCCCCGGCATCGACTCAGTTCGTCAACCGCCACCTGCATCGCGACCTCCGCGAAGTCCGTTTCTCCTTCGCGGCGTTCAGCGAAGCGGACGTCGAGCCGCTGCCAGCCGGCCTGAGCCGCCTGATCTCCGACGTCCAGATCATCAAAGGCCTCCTGCGTTTCATCACCCTTCGCGAGGGACGCATCGAATCCGTCGAAGTCCCCACCCGAGGGCTTTCCAAGCATGAGGTCAAGAAGCTCGCGGCGCGCTTCGGACGCGGCGACGTGGTCCGCCATCCTCACCTGCCCGCCCCGAAGCTCCGGCTGGCCAAACATGAGGATTTGGAGGTTTTTTGGACGCCCGAGGGTTTTCAGGCATCATAATGTAACATTCCGGGCCGGGCATTTGTTTGCCTGCCCTCGGGCTGACATATGTGATGGGAAGACGCACGCCTCAGGCGGGCCCCCTTACGTCCATCTTCCATGTTCAACCGCGAACTCAGCTGGCTCAGTTTCGACCGCAGGGTCCTCGAACTCGCCGAGGACGAAAGCGTGCCGCTGCTCGAACGGGTCCGTTTCCTGTCGATCGCCAGCTCCAACCTGGACGAGTTCTTCGAGATCCGCGTCGCGGGCATCATGCAGCAGGAGGAATCCGCCAGCCATCCGGCCACCCGTGAATTCCTCACCGAAGTCCTCGGCAAGACGCGCGCCCTCGTGGATGCCGAACAGGCCTGCTGGAAGAACCAGCTCCTCCCCGCCCTCGCCGCCCAAGGCATCGTCTTCAAATCACGCGAGCAGTTGAACGAAACGGAGCGCGCCGAACTTTCCCCGCGCTTCGACACGGACATCTTCTCGGCGCTCACGCCGCTGGCGATCGACCCCTCCCACCCCTTCCCCGTCCTCACCAACAAAGGCCTCTACCTGCTGGTGCTGCTGCGCGATCCGGCCGATGGCGAGATCCGGCGCGCGGTCGTGCCGGTGCCACGCGTCCTGCCTCGCGTGCTCACGGTCGGCCAAGGCGCCGCCCGTTCCTACACGCTGCTGAGCCACGTCATCCAGCTGTTCATCCATCGTCTTTTCCCGGGGCTGGAACTCCAGGGCTCCTGGGCCTTCCGCATCACGCGCAACAGCGACCTTTACGTCGACGAGGAAGAAGCGGGCAACCTGTTGGAAGCCATCGAGGAGGAGATCCGCAACCTGCGCAAGGGCGCGCCGGTCAGGCTCGAGATCGAAGCCGACGTCCCCGAAGGCGAGATGCGCTGGCTGCTGCAGTCGATCGGCCTGTCCGCGGACAACGCCTTCCGCGTCGCCGGTCCGGTCAACCTGCTGCGCCTGGGCAGCCTGATCGACCTCATCCCCCGGCCGGACCTACTGTATCCGACCTTCGTGCCTGCTTTGCCGCCCGAATGCGTCGACCCGGCCAAGCTCTTCGCCCGCATCGCCCAACAGGACCTGCTGCTCCACCACCCATACGAGTCTTTCACGCCCGTCGTCGACTTCATCCGCCAGGCGGCCCGTGACGAGGCGGTCGTCGCGATCAAGCTGACGCTCTACCGCACCAGCGGGGATTCCCCCGTCGTCGAGGCCCTGAAGGAAGCCGCGCGCAACGGCAAGCAGGTCACGGCCTTGGTCGAACTCCGCGCCCGCTTCGATGAACTGAACAACATCGAATGGGCTCGTCAGCTCGAGGAAGCCGGCGCCCACGTGGTCTACGGACTGGCGGGACTCAAGACCCACTGCAAGGCCTGCCTCGTCATCCGCCAGGAAAAAGGCGGCCTCCGGCGCTACGCCCATCTCGGCACCGGCAACTACAACCCCAGGACCGCCCGCATCTACACCGACTTCTCCCTGTTCACCGCCGACTCCGAAGTCACCGCCGACGTCGGCCTGCTCTTCAACGTGCTCACGGGCAACCTCAGCCGCCCCAAGTTCAAGCATCTCCTCGTGGCGCCGTTCGACCTCGCCCGCAGCCTCGTCGACCTGATCGACGCCGAAGCCTCGGCCGCGAAGGCGGGACGCAAGGCCGCCATCTTCGCCAAGGTCAACAGCCTCGTGGACCCGGACATCATCGCCGCGCTCTACCGCGCCTCCGCCGCCGGCGTGAGGATCGAACTGGTCGTGCGCGGGATCTGCTGCCTCCAGCCCGGCCTGCCGGGCAAGAGCGACAACATCCGCGTCCGCAGTTTCCTGGGCCGATTCCTCGAGCACAGCCGCCTCTTCCGCTTCGAGAACAGCGGGGGCGAGCCGGTGATCCTGCTGGGCAGCGCCGATTGGATGCCGCGTAACTTCCTCCGTCGCGTCGAGTGCGTCTTCCCCCTCCGCAACAAGGCCCTGCGCCGACGCATCGAGGCGGAAGTGCTCGCCACTTACATGGAACGCGTCGGCGACGCCAAGGAGCTCCGGCCCGACGGCAGCACGGTCGCGTGCGCGCCGGAAGGCCGCCGGGCTCCCTGCGCCCAGGACGCCTTCCTCGGACTCGCCCGCAGGCTCGTCCCCGAGGATCTCAGCGCGCCGAGGAAGAAGCGCCCAGGCAGATCCGTTCGACGGCCGCGTTGAAGCCGTCTTCCGCGCCGAGGATCTCGACCTCCAGACGGACGTACATCAGCGGCATCGGCGGACGGAAACGCGACTGGAGGCGGACGGCGTCCTTCTCGGTGGTCACGATCATCTCCGCCTTGGCCTGCATGGCCTGGTCGAGGACCTCATCGAGGTCTTCGTCGTTGAACGAGTGGTGGTCGAGGAAGCGACGGTTGGCGGCGAGCACGGCGCCCTGGGCTGCCAGCAGCTCCTCGAAACGCTCCGGCGTGGCGATGCCGGAGAAGGCGGCGACGCGCCGTCCGGCGAGGGCCGACATCGGCAGACGACGGGTTCCGTCGACCTCGACGAGCTCCTTGGCGCCATGGGCGCAGGCGATGATCTCGGCCTTCGGATTATGACGGCGGATAAGCGCCACGAGCTCCGGGTCGGGCGGACCGACCGACTTCGTCAGGAAGACGTAGGAAGCCCGGCTGAGGTTGGAGACCGGCTCGCGCAGCACGCCCCGCGGCAGCATCGAGCCGTTGCCGAACGGGTCGCGGCTGTCGACGAGCAGCAGGTTGATCTGTCCGCGGAGCGGCAGGTACTGCAGGCCGTCGTCGAGCAGGATCGTGTCGACGCCGAAGCGACGCAACGCGAAGCGGCCGCCCTCCACGCGGTCGCGGTCGACGATCACCACGACGCCGTCGCCGCAGAGGTTCTGCGCGAGCATGTAGGGCTCGTCGCCGGCTTCGTCGGGCCCGACGAGCACGCTCCGACCGTCGGACACCACCAGCGGATCGGGACGGCTGCCCTGGGTGAGCCAGCGCCAGAAACGCTTCGCCATCGAATCCGAAGCGCCTTTGTAACCACGCGAGAGGATGGCCACGCGCCGTCCGCGCGAAGCCAGGACCTTCGCCATCTTGAGCACGATCGGGGTCTTGCCCGTGCCGCCGACGGTCAGGTTCCCCACCACGACGACCTTGCAGCCCAACGGCGTGTCGCGGAAGACGCGGTTGCGGTACAACCAGATACGGAGCCGGACGAGCGCGCCGAAGACCCAGGAGAGCACCGTGAGGAAGGCCCCGAGCAAGGCCGCCCCGAATCCGCGACGACGACCGTAGACCACGTCCACGGCATAGCTCGCGACCGACTCTCCCAGGGAGGAAAAATACCCTCTATGCTTCGCGGCCATGGACGAATTGATGCAAAGTTGTTTGACGAAGGCAACCATCCCGATTGAGAAGGACGACCCAGCGCCATGCTCGTACACCTGTTGCGCACCAAACTTCTCCGAGCCGAGGTCACCGCGGCCCGGCTCGACTACGAGGGCTCCCTGGCCATCGACCGCGAGCTCATGGCCCTCGTCGGGATGCTCCCCTACGAGAAGATCCTCATCGGCAACCTGGCCAACGGAGAACGCTTCGAGACCTACGCCATCCCCGCTCCCGCCGGGACCCGGGAAGTCTGCCTGAACGGCGCCACCGCCCACCTCGGGAAGGCCGGCGACCTGCTGGTCATCATGAGCTTCACCAGCGCCGAGGAATCCGTCGCGGCCGGCTGGAAGCCCCGGACCGCGACCCTCGCCGAACGCAACCGACGCATCGTGCGCCTCGAAAACCCCGAAGTCCCCGTCGAACTTCTCACCACTTTCCAACGATGAGCTACCGTCTCTACATCCCCGGCCCCCTCACGGTCTCCGATTCGATCATCCAGGCCATGGCCAAGCCCATGGTCGGCCATCGTTCCGGCGACTTCGTCAAGCTCTACAACGACATGCAGCCTCGCCTGCAGTCGATGTTCTTCACCCAGGACCCCGTCTACCTGGCCACCAGCTCCGCCTGGGGCGTGATGGAAGGCGCCCTCCGCAACGTGTGCCGCAAGGGCGTCCTCAATTGCATGAACGGCGCGTTCTCCGACAAGTGGAACGACGTCGCCAAGCGCTGCGGCAAGTACGCCGAGGCCCTCAAGTTCGAATGGGGCCAGCCCGTCGACCCGGAGCAGGTCCGCAAGGCCCTCGCCACGGGCAAGTTCGATTGCATCACCTTCATCCATTCCGAGACCTCGACCGGCACGCTCTCGCCCATCGCCGACATCATGGCCGTGGTGCGCGAGTTCCCCGACGTCATCTCGATCGCCGACACGGTCAGCTCCTTCTCGACCCTCCCCATCAAGAAGGACGAGCTCGGCATCGACATCTTCCTGACAGGCTCCCAGAAGGCCCTGGCCCTGCCCCCCGGCCTCGCGATCTTCGCCGTCAGCGAGCGCGCCCGCGAACGCGCCAAGGAGTCCCCGGACCGCGGCTACTATTTCGACCTGATCGAGTTCCACGACAACCACGTCAAGGGCATGACTCCTTCGACGCCTTGCATCTCGCTCCTCTACGGCCTGCAGCAGCGCCTCGTCGAAGTCGAAGCCGAAGGCCTCGAGAACCGCTACGCCCGCCACCTCCGCCTCAATGAACGCATGCGCGCCTGGGGCCTCGCCAAGGGCTTCTCGCTCCTGCCCGACGTCAGGTTCGGCACCCGCGGCCTGAACTGCTTCAAGAACGACCGTAACGCCGACCTCGAGCGCCTGAACAAGACCCTCAAGTCGCGCCACAAGCTCGTCATCGACGGCGGCTATGGCAAACTGAAGGGCAAGACCTTCCGCATCTCGAACATGGGCGACGAGACCGACGCCACGATCACCGCCCTGATCGCCGCCCTGGACGACTCCTTCGCCGAGCAAGGAATGTAACCGGTTTGACAAACGGTTATCATCCTACGCATGCGCAAGAAGTCATCCAAGCCCTCGTCCGAAGCCTCCGCTCCCGCCGGCTCCAAGACCCTCGTCATCGCCGAAAAGCCGTCCGTCGCGGCCGACCTGGCGAAGGTGCTCAAGGTCCCCAAGGCCACCAGCGACTACTTCGAGAACGACCGCTGGGTGATCAGCTCTTCGATCGGCCACGTCGTCCGCCTCAACGACCCGCAGGACCTCGACGAGAAGTTCAAACGATGGACGCTGAAGGACCTGCCGATCCTGCCCGACGACTTCGACGGCTCCGCCCGTCCGGGCATCCTCAAGGTCGTCATCAGCGAACGTAACAACGGCGACCGTTTCAAACTGCTCAAGAAGCTCCTGGCCCGCGAAGACGTCGGCACCGTCGTCAACGCCTGCGACGCGGGCCGCGAAGGCGAGCTGATCTTCCACTACATCTACCAGCTCGCCAAGTGCCGCCTGCCGGTCCGCCGCCTCTGGCTGGCCAGCATGACGAACACGGCCATCGCCGACGCGTTCGAGCACCTGCTCCCGGAGTCGGCCAAGTCCGGCCTCCTCGGCTCCGCCATCTGCCGCTCGCAGGCCGACTGGCTGGTGGGCATGAACGGCAGCCGTTACGGCACGATCCGCATCGGCGGCGCCAAGCGCGACGTCTTCTCCGTCGGCCGCGTCCAGACCCCGACGCTCATGCTGCTCGTGAAGCGCGAGTTCGAGATCCGTAATTTCGTCCCGAAGACCTTCTGGAAGATCGAAGGCGACTTCGGCGTCACCCAGGGCGGCTACCGGGGCGCCGCGCAGGTCCCCGGCGTGACCGACCGCAAGGAAGCCGAACGCTTCTACGACGAAACCCAGGCCCGGCAGGTCGCGGAAGAGACGCTCAAGCTCGGCGTCGGCGTCGTCTCCGACGAACGCAAGCCGAAGAAGGAAAGCGCCCCGCGCCTCTTCGACCTCACCACCCTCCAGCGCGAAGGCAACCGCCGCTTCGGCTTCTCGGCCAAGACGACCCTCGGCGTCGCCCAGGCCCTTTACGAGAAGCACAAGGCTCTCACCTATCCGCGTACCGATTCGCAGTATCTCCCCGAGGACTACGTGGCCAACGCCAAGGCCGCCCTGCAGTCCCTGGAAGGCGCCCACCCCGCCGGCGTCTTCGCCAAGGAAGCCCTCCGTTCCGGCTGGGTCGACTCCGCCGGCCGTCGTGTCTTCGACAACAAGAAGGTCAGCGACCACTTCGCCATCGTGCCCACCGGCACGATCCCGCACGGACTGACCGACGTAGAACAGAAGGTCTACGACCTGGTGGTCCGACGCTTCGTCGGCGTGTTCTTCCCGATGGCCGAGTTCGAGGAGACCGTCCGCACCACGACCGTCGGTCCGCATCACTTCCGCACCACGGGCAAGGTCCTCGTCGTCGCCGGCTGGCGCGCGGTGTGGGGCCAGGAAGCGGAAGCCGAGGAAGACAAGGACAAGGAAGGCTCCGCGAGCCTCCCCGCCCTCGTGTCCGCCGATGGCTCTCCCGCCCAAGCCAAGGTCCGCGGCGTCGACGTCAAGGAAGACGCCACCAAGCCGCCGGCCCGCTACAACGAAGCCTCGCTCCTCGGCGCGATGGAAAACGCCGGCAAGCTCGTCGACGACGAGGCCCTCGCCGAAGCGATGAAGGAACGCGGCCTCGGCACGCCGGCCACCCGCGCCGCCACGATCGAAGAGCTCCTCGCCAAGACCTACATCGAACGCCAGGGCAAGGAACTCGTGCCGATGGCCAAGGCCTTCCAGTTGCATCAGTTCCTCACCCAGAAGAGCAAGGGCATGGCCTTCCTCGTCGAGCCGCAGCTGACGGGCGAATGGGAATACAAGCTGAAGCAGATCGAGCATGGCGAACTGACGGCCGAAGCCTTCATCCATGAGATCAAGGCCCAGGTCCGTGAGATGCTCGCCGGCGCGACCGACCCCGCCCCTTCCTCCGAACTCAGCCCCAAGGTGCTCTCTCCCACCGATGGTCAGCCGCTCCTCACCGACGGCGAAAAGTACTTCTCCCAGGACAAGGTAGGCTCCACCGATCGTCCGAAGATGACCATCTACGCGGAGATGAACGGGCACCGCATCACGCCCGCCGAAGTCGCCGAGCTCATCGAGAAGCGCCGCATCGGCCCCTTCTCCGATTTCCGCTCGATGAAGTCGGGCAAGAACTTCACCGGCTACATCGACCTCGTCGACCCCGACACCATCAAGCCGCGCGGCGCCGAGGAGAAGCCTGCCGCCGCGCCCGCCGCCGAGGGCGAGGAAGCCGCGCCGGCCAAACCCGCGCGCAAGACCAAGCCCAAGGCCCCGAGCGGCAAGCTCAAAGCCGTCCTCTATTTCCCGCCCCGCGAAGGCGCCGACGGCAACCCCGACGCCTTCGACGCCGATTGGCCCGTCCTCGGTCCCTGCCCCGTCAGCGGCCTGCCCGTCCAGCACACCCCGACCGCGGGCTACCGCGTCTGTCCGCAGAAGGCGCTGGAAGCCGGCGCCAAGAAGACCTTCAGCCTCAACGCCGAGATGCTCAAATGCCCGCTGTCCCCGGACGACGTCCGACTGTTGCTGAACGAAGGCAAGACCGGGCTGAAGAAGTTCGTCTCCAACCGGACCAAGCGGGCGTTCGAAGCGTTCCTGGTCGCCGACAAGGCGAAGGGCTGGTGGTTCGAATTCCCCCCCCGCAAGCCGCGCGCGGCCAAGGGCGCCCCTGCCGAGAAGAAGGCCGACGAGCCGTTCTGATCAGCGCTCCCAGTCCTGGCGTGGTATCCTGAGCTCCGGCCGGATGCGGAGCACCTCTTCCATCACCCGCAGGCGCTGAAGGTCGTCGGGGAAGCCGTCCTCCTTGGGCAGCATCCGCGTCGTCCAATACTGACGGAACCAGCGGTAGGCCTCCTCGCGCCGGCCGTCCTCCCAGATCGTCTGCGCGCAGATGCGGGCGGCGTACCATGGGGCGTCCGGCGCCTCCGCGGCCTCCCGGTAGTAACGCGAGGAGAGACCATGGTCCTTCAGCTTGATCTCGGCGAGCTGCGCCGCGCACAGCACGAGCGGCGTGGTGGTCTTGGCGTGCTTGCGACCTTCCTCGAGGATTTCGATGCCGCGCCGCGCATAGGATTGGAACAGGCGCTCCTGGGTCTCGGCCGGCACCCGGGCGTAACCGCCCCGCCGGCGGATCTCCCAATGGGCCAGGTCGAAGCCGACCGCATAGCCGGCGTTCTCCCAGAAATATCGGGAGTGCGGATCCAAGGCGCACGCGGCGCGCATGAGCGCCTCGCAGCCGGCCCGGTCACGCCGTTCCCACAGGACATAGCTGCGTATCCAAGTGAGGTCGGCCACGACGGTGCGCAGGCCGCCCAGGATGCCGAGCAGCACGCCCTGCCCCAAGGTAGGCTCCAGTTCCTTGCGACCGATCTCCGGGATGTGCGGACGGACGCCACGCCAGGCGAATTCCGCCGAAGTCCCGGCGGCGAACAGCGCGAAGACCGCGCAGAGCCAAGGCGCGAGACGCCGCATCAGATCTCCCTCCGCCTGAACAGCAACGTCCCGAGGAACACGTAGGCGACCACGTAGGCGACACCGGCGAGGACCACGGACAAGACCGCCCCCGCTTCGACGCCCCCTGCGCTGAGGACGAGCGCGTCGCCGATGTTGAACTGCTGGAGATTCGGCAGGAGGCGGCTCGTCAGCCAGAGGACGGCCTCATAGGCCGGGGACTCGCTGGGCTTGAGCACCGCGTCCTGGGCGATCCACTGGAGCTGTCCGGCCACGACGGCCAAGGCGCCGACGACGACCGCGTAGAGGAAGGTCCGGGCCAGGGCCGAGATGGCGAGGACGATCGCGGCGACGACCCCGAGGCGCAGCCACTGCAGGAGCGCGAACTGCGCCAGGCCGCCCGCGCTGAAGGTGGCCGGCACCTTGCCCGTCTGCTCCGCGAGGAGCATCAGCTCCTGCTCACGGGCCCAGAGGACGAGGCCGAGCAGGCCGGACAGCACGGCGACGAAGACGCCCAGCACGGCCCAGGCGCCGGCGAACTTGCCGAGCAGGAACTCACCGCGGCCGAGGGGCTTGGCCAGCAAGGTCAGGGCCGTCTTATTGTCCATCTCGCTGAAGAACAGCTGCGCGGTCATCACCACGGCGAGCACCGAGCCGAAGAGGAACATCCCGCCGAAGCCGAAATCCGCGATGAACTTCAGCTCGCCATGCCCGAAATCGAGGACCCGGAAGGAGACGGACGAAAGGGCCATCGCCGCGCCGAGCACGAGCAGGAAGGCGAAGAAACGCTGACGGACGGCCTCGAGGAAGGTGACCCGGGAAATCCAAGAGATGCGCTGGAGGGAGGCTTGCATGGCGGTTCAGGCGTCGCGGCTGCCGGTGACGAGCTCGCGGAAGAGATCCTCCAAGGAGCGCCGCGGATGGGTGACGGAGGTGACCTTCGCGCCGTGGGCGGCCAGGGCCGCCTCGGCCGCCTCACGGGCGGCGGGGGTCATCGCTTCGACGGTGAGCACATGCCGGTCGCGACGGGAAAGCACGTCTTCGACGCGGCCTTCGAGCACGAGCTTTCCTCGGTCCATGATGGCGACGCGGTCGCAGACTTGTTCGACCTGGCCGAGCAGGTGCGAGCAGAGGACGACCGTCTTCCCCTTCGCCCGCATCGCGTGGATCATGCGCCCGATGGCGGACGCACCGACGGGATCGACGCCGGCGGTCGGTTCGTCGAGGATGACGAGCTCGGGGTCGTGGACGACGGCCTGGGCGAAGCCGATGCGCTGGAGCATCCCCTTCGAATAGGTGCCGACCGCCCGGTCGGCCGCCTCCGTCATCGCCGCCAAGGCGAGGGCGTCGTCGACGGCCGCCGCGACGTCGGCGGAGGCCACGCCGCTGAGCCGGGCGCAGTAACGGACGAGTTCGCGGCCGGTCAGGAACTTATGGAAATAAGGCGCCTCCGGCAGGAACCCGGTGCGGCGCCGCGCTTCCGGCGTGGCCGAAGGACAACCGAGGATCGAGACTTCGCCCGCGGTCGCGGAGACGAGCCCGAGGACGATCTTCAGCGTGGTGCTCTTGCCGCAGCCGTTCGGTCCGAGCAATCCGTAGACCTGACCGCGCGGAATCTCGAGCGAGACGTCGTCGACGGCGCGCAGCTTGAGCCCGCGCAGGCCGACCCGGAAATCCTTCGTCAGATGGCGGACCGAGATGGCGGAGCTCATCGGCGGATGGAGAAATCGTTGCAGGTGCGGAGGCCGGCGAAGGTCTTGATCTCCTCCCCGCGGATATGGCCGTCAAGGGACTTGGCGATCTGGTCGGTAAACGCCTCCACCTCGGCTTCGGCGCCTTCGGCATGCAGATAGACCCGGCCATCCGCCAGGTTCCGGACATAGCCGGTCACATCATAACCTCGTGCCAAGCCAAGGACTTGGGCCCGAAATCCGACCCCTTGGACATGCCCGACATACCAGACATCGCGATGGGAGACATGGGTTGACATAGCCTTAACTTCGGGAAATATTTAACTCTCCCTTATTCACAGCAACCGCAATCTGAACATGAACCTCCCCCTCGCCGTATTTGACGGACCCGTTATTTGGGTCGTACTTTTCGTCGTCCTCCTTCTGTTCGGAGGCTCCAAACTGCCTGAGCTCGCCCGCGGACTCGGCAAAGCCAAGCGCGAATTCAAGAAGGCCTCCGATGAGGTTGAAGATGAAGTACGAAACGCCGTCGAAGAAGATGAGCGTCGCAAGTTCCGCCAGAAGCAGATCGAGGAGGAAGAACGCGCCGCGGTCCGCGCCAAGATCGAAGCCGAGGAACGCGCCAAGCGGGCGCAAGACGGCAGCCAGAACTGAGAACCGAGGGGGCCGCCAAGGCCCCTTTTTATTGCCAGATGTTCACCGGGCTCGTCCAAGGCGCCGCCACCGTCGTCTCCCTTACGCCTCGCGAAGCCGACGGCGCGCGCCTCACCCTTTCCCATCCGCTCCTAGCCTCGGCCCGGGCCGGCGACAGCATCGCGACCAACGGATGCTGCCTTACCGTCGTCGATCCGCGCGAAGAGACGGCCAGCTTCGACCTGCTGGCCGAGACCCTGCGCCTGACGAACCTCGGCGAACTCGCCGCGGGCAGCATCGCCAACATCGAGCCCAGCCTCCTGCCGACCGACCGCATGGGCGGCCACTTCGTCACCGGCCATGTCGATTGCGTCGGCACGATCGCCTTCCTCGGACAGGAAGGCGCCGATTGGCGCCTCGATGTCGCCGCCCCTGAATCCGTGCTGCGTCACGTGGTCCGCAAAGGCTGCGTGGCCGTCGACGGCATGTCACTGACCGTCGCCGACCTGATTCCGGGCGGCTTCCGCATCTGGCTCATCCCGCACACCCTGGAAGTCACCAACCTCTCCCGCCGCAAGACCGGCGACCGCGTGAACCTCGAGTCGGACCTTCTCGCCAAATACGCGGAGAAGCTTCTCGGCAAGGCCTGAGCCTCAGACGGCGTCGCCGGAGAGTTCGCGCAGCCGGGACTGCAGACGCGCGGACACCGACTCGTCGCTTTCGCCTTCCGCGGGCATGGCTTCGCGGACCAGGGTGAGCTCCACGCGCGAGAAAGGCATCGGGAGGGCGAACCGATCCCAGCTCCCGAGCCGGTAGCAGGAAGCGTATCGGATGCCAAGCAGCAGGAAGGGGCGACGCGTGAGACGCGAGAGCGAGACCGCCCCCGGCTTGAAGACCAAGGCCGGCCCCTTGGGACCGTCGGGCGTGATGCCCGCATGCAATCCGTCCCGCATGGCCCGGGTGAGCGCGATCAAGGCCGCGGCGCCGCGGCGATTCGACGATCCACGGACGGCGGTGATACCCATCAGCTTGAAGAAGGCGACCAGCCAGGCGCCGTCCTTGCTGGTGCTGATCAAGGCCGACACCTTGCGGCCGAAACACTTCTGGGCGATGAGCGGAGCCAGGAACAGCTTGTCATGCCAGAGCAACAGCACGGAGGGGCCTTCGGAGTCATCGTGACGGCCGGCATCGCCCCGCAAACGTAACGTCGCCAGCCACAGCCGCAGGACGAGCGCGAACGGCGCCACCCAGATCCAATGATACCACGGCACCACGAACGGGGCGTCAGGGGAATCTGGACGGTTCTCAGGCACGCCCTTCTCTCTCACCCCCCGACGGACATTTCAACCCATTACGCCGACAGGCCCAAAGCCTTACGCACGGCGGCCCGGCGCAGCAGATGACAAAGCGGCGTCGAGAAGGCATCCGGAGCAGCGGCCGCCCAGGCAGCCGTCTCGGCCGGGGAACGCCAAAGCACCGAATCGACCTCGAACGGAGCGATGGTGACGGCGAAGTCCCCCCGCAGCAGGTAGCTGCGGACGAACTCGTGCCCCAGCTCGGCATGACACGGTGCGTAATCTATTTCCCTCAGGGCTTCGGCCGGCACCGAGATTCCGAGTTCCTCACGGAGTTCACGGACCGCGGCGGTGAGGTAATCCTCGCCCGAATCAACATGACCGGCGCAGGAGGTGCTCAACAGGCCGGGACAGTTGTCCTTGGCATAGGAACGCCGTTGCAGGCAGAGCCGGCCGTCGGAGCGCAGCCAGAAGACATGGATCGCGCGGTGCCGGAGGGAGCGGCGGTGGATCTCGCGGCGGAACTCCCGGCCGATGACGCGGTCATGCTCATCGACGATGTCGAAGATCTCATCCGGAGACTGGCCGACTTCGCGGAGGCTCATCGTCCGAGGTCCATGATGATGTTCCAACGTTTCGTCAGCTCCCGGTCGTGCTTCTTCCAGTCCGGATCCCAGGCGGCGAGCTGGTTCCAGAAACGCTCCGAATGATCCATGTGCCGGCGATGCGAAAGCTCATGGAGGATGACGTGGTCATGCAACAGGGGCGGCAGCAGGATCAGGCGCCAGTTCAACGACAACGTCCCGGCCGTGGAGCAAGACCCCCAGCGGGTGGTCTGATCGCGGACACTGACCTGCTGGACCGTCACGCCGACCTTGCGGCTCAGGCGGTCGACCGCCAGCGACAAGCCGGTCTCGGCCAACCGTCGGACGACCCGGACGGCGCCGGCCTCCGGGTCGGACTCGGGCATGACGAGGCGAACTTTGTCCTCGGTCCGGGAAATCTTGATGGAACCGCGGCCCCCCTGCTCCATCTCGATGGCGAGCAGACGGTCATCCAGCGTCACCCAAGGAAACTTACGGAGATGAGAGTTCAGCGAAGGCTGGACCGTGCGGGCCTTGGCGAGGACCTTCTCCAGCCAAGGAAGATTGTCGCGCAGGAAGGCCAGCGCCGAGGCATGGGTCGCATGCGGCGGATAGGTGAGCACGACCTTCGGGCCGGGCTTCACCGAGAGACGGACGCGCGTGGTGCGCGCGGACACCTTGGGCCAGACCTGCACGGCCTTGCCGGCGACATGCACGGTGAGGGGCTGGTCGTCCTGCTCCATGCTCACGCCTGCGGGGGACGGCGCTCGGCTTCGGCGACGACCTTGGCCGTGTGGCGTCGCAGGGCCGAATCAGGATCGACGCCCGCGTCACGGCAGGCGGCGACCAGTTCGAAGAGACGGGCGCCGGCCGCTTCCTCGGTGAGCCCTTGGGATTGAGCCTCGACGCGGGGTACGTCCACCGCGGGGCCTGCGTCGAGCTGCTTCTTGCGGACCTGCTTCCAGACTTCGCGGGCCGTGAGCAGCGCGTTCAACGACGGCGGGAGCTCCTTGAAGACGGACGGCTTGGCGGCGCCCTTCTCCTTGAGCTTGATCTGCTCCCATTGCGTCACGACCGCGTCCGCGGAACCCAGCTTGGCGCCGTCGCCGAAGACATGCGGGTGGCGGCGCACCATCTTCTCGTTCACTTCGCGGGCGACGTCGTCGAAGGTGAACTTCCCGGCTTCGGCCGCCATCTGGGCGTGCATCGCGACATGGAAAAGCAGGTCGCCGAGCTCCTCGCGCAGGTTGGCGACGTCGTCCCGGTCGATGGCCTGGACCAGTTCGGCGACTTCTTCCACGAGGCAGTCGCAGATGCTGCGATGCGTCTGTTCGCGGTCCCACGGGCAACCATCGGGGGCGCGGAGTCGGGCGGTGGTCGCGAGCAGGAGGTCGATGCCGGGCATGACCCGATGCAGAAGGGACGAAGGAAGGGAGTCAAAACGATTGCCAGAAGCCCGGGGAGCGCTTGCTTAAGGCCGGTGGACAAACTGACCGAAATCATGGACGCCAAGCGTCGGGAAATCGCCCCGTTCGCCCGTCCTGTCACGGACGCCGAACTGGCGGCCTTCGCCGGCCGGCGGACTTCGCCGGGCTTCCGTCAGTCGCTGAAGGTCCCCGGCCGGCTGACCGTCATCGCCGAAGTCAAGCGCGCCTCCCCGAGCGTCGGCCAGATCCGCGAAGGCGTGGATGCCGTGGCCCAGGCCCGGGCCTACGCCGCGGCCGGCGCCGACTGCCTCTCGGTGCTCACTGAGTCGAAATATTTCAAGGGCGAGCTCCAGGACCTCGTCCGGGTCGTCCAGGATCAGCCAGGATGGAAATACCCCCTTCCCTGCATCCGCAAGGACTTCATGGTCCACCCTTACCAGGTGCTCGAAGCCGCCCAGGCCGGCGCGCGCTGCATCCTGATCATCGTGCGCGGATTGGCCGACGATGAGATCCGCCCGATCCACCGCGCGGCCAGGCTCGCCGGACTCGACTCGCTTTTCGAAGTGCACGACGAAGCCGAGCTCGAACGCGCGCTGCGCCACGACCCCGACATGGTCGGCGTCAACAACCGCAATCTCTCCACGTTCCAGATCGACCTCTCCTTCGCGGAACGGGTCATCCCGCACATGCCCCAGTCCGTCCTGAAGGTCGCCGAGAGCGGCATCAAGACCGCCGAAGACGCCGCCCGCATGCGGGCCGCCGGCGCCGATGCCCTGCTGGTCGGCGAATCGCTGATGCGCGCACCCGATCCAGCCGCGCTGATGAAGGCCTTGCAAACCGCATGAACGACGGCCCCTTGTCGGCGAACGAGACCCGGGACCTCCTGGCGCGGCTCTCGCACATGCCCAAGAGGTGGCTCGGGCAGAACTTCCTGATCGACGGGAACATCGTCCGCAAGTCGCTCGAACTCGGCGAGGTGAAGCCCGGCGACAAAGTCGTCGAAGTCGGCCCCGGACTGGGCACCCTGACCCGCACCCTGCTCGGCGCCGGGGCGGACCTCTACGCGGTCGAAGCCGACCGTACGATGCATTTCCACCTGACGGAGTCGTTGCTGCCTCGCTTCCCCCAGACCTTCCATCTCAAGGAAGGCGACGCCGTGGATTTTCCTCGGGCCGGACTGACCGATGCGACCGACGGATCTTTCAAGGTCATCGCCAACCTGCCCTACGCGATCTCGACGCCTTGGATGGACGCCATCTGCGCCGGCCCGCATCCCTCGATGATGGTGCTCATGCTCCAGCGTGAAGCCGCGGAGCGCCTCACCGCCGAAGTCGGCACCGGTCATTGGTCGGCCGTCACCGCGCAGGTCCACCTCGCTTTCGAGAAGGTCAAGGTCCACCCCGTGCCCGCCCAGTCGTTCAACCCGCCGCCGAAGGTCGACTCCTGCCTCCTCGTGCTCCGCCGCCGCCCCGACGCCCGTCGTCTCACCCCGCGCGCCCGGGAGGTCGCCCGCATGCTCTTCACCCAGCGTCGCAAGCAGGTGGGCTCCGCCGCCAAGAAGCTCTTCCCTGACGCCCCGGATGTCGCCGCCTGGCTGGCCGACCTCCCTCGTTACGGACTGACCAGCCTCGCCCGGCCGGAAACGATCCCGGCCGAAGCCTGGCTGACCCTCTGACGCCTGAGGTTGCATTTCCTCGGGTCTACGCTCCTTATCCCGCCATGTCTGTCAAAGTAGGCCTCGTCTCCCTCGGCTGCGCCAAGAACCTGATCGATTCCGAGATCATGATCGGGCACCTGGCCAAGGCCGGCATGTCCATGACTCCTGACGCCGCCGAGGCGGACGTCGTCATCGTCAACACCTGCTCCTTCATCGACGCCTCGAAGCACGAAGCGCTCGAGGCCATCTACGAGATGAGCGACGGCAAGGCCACCGCCCGCAAGAAGGGCCAGAAGCTCATCGTCGCCGGCTGCATGTCCCAGCGTTACCAGGGCGCGCTTCCCGTCGTCGAAGGCGCCAAGGGCCGCGTCGAGCTCCCGAAGGTCGACGCCTTCATCGGCCTGGACCAAGTCACGAACATCGTCCCGGTCATCCACAAGGTCATGGGCGGGGAAGCCGGCATGACCGAGTTCCTCGCGAAGACCACGACCTACATCCCGGATTTCGACACCCCTCGCTTCCGCCTGACCCCGCGTCACTCCGCGTACATCAAGATCGCCGAAGGCTGCAACCACCCCTGCACCTTCTGCATCATCCCGCGCATCCGCGGCCGTCACCGCAGCCGTACGGTCGAGTCCGTCGTCAAGGAAGCCCGCCGGCTGGTCGCCGAGGGCGTGAAGGAGATCAACCTCATCTCCCAGGACACGACCTACTTCGGCATGGACCGCTGGACCGACGCCCGTCCGAACCCGCGCAGCAAGGTCGACTCCTCCAAGGGCGAATCGCTCGCCTCCCTCCTCCGCGCACTCGACCAGATCGAGGGGGATTTCTGGATCCGCCTGCTCTACACGCACCCCGCGCACTGGAGCGACGAACTCATCGAGACCATCGGCAGTTCCAAGCACGTCGTCCGTTACGTCGACATCCCGCTCCAGCACGTGTCCGACAAGATGCTCGGCGCCATGCAGCGCGAGACCGACGGCGCCTACATCCGGGACCTGATCAGGCGCATGCGCGCCGGCATCCCGGACCTCGTCATCCGCACGACCTTCATCGTCGGCTTCCCCGGCGAGACCGAAGAGGACTTCACCGAGCTGCTCGCCTTCCTCGAAGAGACCAAGTTCGACCGCGTCGGCGTGTTCAAGTATTCCAAGGAAGAAGGCACCAAGGGCGCCAGGATGGAGGGCCACCTCTCCGACGAGGTGAAGGCCGACCGCCACGCCCGCGCCATGCTCCTCCTCCAGCGTCTTTCCAAGCAGCGCGGCGAAGCCTTCGTCGGCCGCAGGCTCCGCGTCCTCGTCGAAAGCCCGGGCGTCGCCCGCAGCACCGGCGACGCCATGGAGATCGACGGCGTCGTCAAGGTGCCCAAGAAGCTGGCGGTCGGAGAGTTCGCCGAGGTGACCGTGACCGGCGCCGAGGAATACGACCTGATCGCGAAGTGATCAGCCTTCGGCGTCCCGTTCCGGCGTCGCCTCCGCGGAGGCCGCGGCGGCCGGAGAATCGCTGAGCCGGATGAGCGCGTCGAGCGACGAGAAGTGCCTCGTCCAGTCGGTCATGTCCGGGATGTCGCCGACGACGGTGGAGAAAAGCTCCCGCTTCTCCTGCTTCAGTTCCTCGATGCGCTCCTCGACGGTGCCGGGGGCGATCATGCGGTAGATGAGGACCGGGTTCTTCTGCCCGATGCGGTGCACGCGATCGACGGCCTGCGCCTCGACGGCGGGATTCCACCACGGATCCAGCAAGAAGACGTATTCCGCCGTGTTGAGCGTGATGCCCGTGCCGCCGGCCTTGAGCGAGGCCAGGAACAACGCGGGGCCCTTGGTCTCCTTGAACCTTTCGACGGGCGCCGAACGGTCCTTGGTCTCGCCGGTGAGTTCGAAGATCGGCAAGGAAGGCAGGTCGCGGGCCAGGGCCGACTTGACGCGCTCGATGAGGGAGACGAACTGCGAGAACACGACGGCCTTGGAGCCGTTGGCCGCGATCTCCGCCAGCTTCGAGACGAGCAAGGTGATCTTGCCCGAGTGGGCTGACGGACAGGCGGAGTTCTCGGGCAGCAGGCCCGGATCGCAGCAGACCTGCCGCAGGCGCATGAGCAGCGTGAGCACGGAGGTCGCGTCCTTCGAGAGCAACGCGGCGAGTTCGCCCGAAAGGCCGCTGCCCTGGGTGAGATGCTGGTAAAGCGAACGTTGTTCGTGCGTGAGCGGGCAAGGCAGCACGACCTCCATCTTCGGCGGGATGTCGGCGGCGACATGGCGCTTGAGACGGCGGAGGATGAAGGGCGAGACCTGTCGGCGGACCTTGCCGAGCGCGACCGAGGCGTCGCGCAGCATCAGGCGTTCGAAGCCGGCGCGCTTGCCCAGCAGACCGGGCATCAGGAAGCGGAAGATCGTCCAAAGGTCCGTCGGGCGGTTCTCCAGCGGCGTGCCGGTGATCGCGATGCGGTGGTCGGCCTGCAGGGCGACGCACGTCTGCGTGGTCTTCGACTCGGGATTCTTGATGGCCTGGGCTTCGTCGAGCACCGCGTAGCCGAAGCGCGCCTTCGGGAGGAGGTCGGCATGGCGCCTGAGCTGGGTATAGCTCGAGATCCAAAGGCGGGCGCCGGGGTTCCGGACGAAGTCGTCCTCCGCCGTGAGGACCGCGACGCCGGCGCTGAGCTCGGGATGGAACCGCTTGATCTCGCCGAGCCAGACGGGGATGACGCTCGCCGGGCAGACGATGAGGGAACGCTCGCCGGCGGGACGGGAAGCCAGCAAGGCGAGCACCTGCACCGTCTTGCCCAGGCCCATCTCATCGGCGAGCAGCGGATGGGCGCCGAGCTCGCAGAGACGCCCGAGCCAGGCGACGCCCTTGGCCTGGTAGGGACGCAGATGCGCCGGCAGGTCGTCCGGCTGCGTGGGCTCGTGGAGCAGCTTGTCCTTCCAGGCCTTCAGATCGTCGTTGAGTTTGAGGGCGCCGACGGCGGCGTGGTCGAAAAGCGAGAGCAGCAGGTAGCGCGGCACCTCGCCGGCCTTGGCGCGCCAGTCTTCGGAGAAATCGGCGACGGCGGCGTTGTAGGCGACGACGCCCTTGCCGGGCAGGATGACGGGCCGACCGCCGGCCTTGAGCAGGAGCTTCTGCTCTTCGGCCAGCAGGCGGTGTCCGCCGGCCTTGAGGCGCCAGTTCAACTTGAAGGACTTCCCGTCGGCGGCCGATTCGGCCTCGGCGTCGACGGCGACCTGCAGCTGTTCGTTGCGGAAGATGTTGAGCGCGTCCTCGCCGACCAGCTTGAAGCGCTTGCGCCATTCCGCCAGGTCTTCGCGGACGAATCGCTCGATGCGGCCGATGTTGTCGATCGCCCAGGCGCCGGTGGCCTTGCTGTAGGCGAAGCCCGCCCGGTGGGCGACCGTGTTGAAACGGAACAACGTCTGGCGCTGTTCGTCGGAAAGCTCGTCGCCCGGGACCGCGCCCGGACCGAAGCAGCTCCAGGCATGCCCGCCGCGGCCGGCCCAGGCGGCGGAGATCCTCAAGCCTTCGGAGGAAAGCTCGAAGCTCACCTGCAGTTTCAAGGAAGCACGGGCGTTGGCGTCCTTGCGCTCGGGCTCCCTGGGGGCCTCCGGCACGACGGCCATCGCGGATTCGTCGATCGCCGGCAGTTCGTCGGCGAGCAATTCCTCGACTTCGTAGATCGAGGCCACGGCGAAGGGAGCGCCGTTTTCCTCCTCCGGGAGGGAGGTCCGCCACTCAAGCTTGCCTTCGGCGATCTCTATCACCGCCCGGACGGCCTGTTCCTCGGTCCGCGTGACCGCCTCGGCGCTCTCGGGCTTGAGTTCGATCTGTCGGACCAACCCTTCGGTGTAGAGCCGACGGCCTTCGGCGAGGTCGGAAGCCTTGAAGGCGTCCTCCCAGTCCTCCGGCAGCGACGCAAACCACCTCTCCAGGGCTTCCGAGGAGTAGGAGCGATTGGCCGGACGCGGGGTGGACATCGACGGTCCCTGATTAGACCCCGACGGAATAGGTCTTACAACCCCCAATAACTGACAATTTGGGCAGGGTCTGGGCTTGTTTATGTCCCGCCATCTGGTTTAGTTTTACTTCCCTTTTACAGCTCAAATGAAACATCTCAGCGTCGGCAGCCGATGGAACGCAGATCTGATCGCGTCCTATCACGAGCTGTGGTCCAAAGACCCCTCTTCCGTCGACGTGGAATGGCGCGCTTTCTTCGAGGGTTTCGAACTCGGCCTGAGCCTCCCGCCCAAACCCGGCAAGGGTGCACCGACCGGAACCTCGGTCGACGCGGCCGCCCAGTGGAAGGTTCTCGCCGCCATCCAGGCTTACCGTGCCCTCGGTCATCTCCAAGCCCGCATCAATCCCCTCGCCGAGCCGTTCCCCCACTTCGAGCTCGCCGACAAAGCCCTCGGCCTCGACGCCCTGCCCGCCGACCGCCTTTTCCATACCGGCGACTTCCTCGGCGGCCAGATGCTGCCTCTCGGCGAGATCCTCGCCAAGCTGAAGTCCACCTACTGCGGTCCGATCGGCGTCGAATTCACCCACATCCAGGACGGCGAACGACGTCGCTGGCTCCAGGAGCGTGTCGAAAGCAGCGGACTTCGTCCGTCTTATGACGCCGCGGCCCGCCGCCGCTTCCTCCGCTCGATCGTGCAGGCCGAGCAGTTCGAACGCTTCCTTCACAAGACCTTCGTGGGCGCGAAGCGCTTCTCCGTCGAAGGCGGCGAAGCCATGCTGGCCGTCATGGACCAGATGATCCATCGCGCGCCGTCCGTCGGCGTCGCCGACCTCGTCATCGGCATGGCCCACCGCGGCCGCCTGAACGTCCTCGTCAACGTCTGCGGCAAGAAACCCGAAGCCCTCTTCGCCGGCTTCTCCGACCAGCACATCCCCGACACCACGCACGGCGACGGCGACGTGAAGTATCACCTCGGCTACGCCGGCGCCCGCGTCGTCGACGGCAAGGAGATCGGCGTCACGCTCGCCTTCAACCCCAGCCACCTCGAAGCCGTCAACCCCGTCGTCCTGGGCCGCGCCCGCGCCCTCGTCGACCTCCAGGGCGGCGCCGACCGCTCCAAGGTCCTGCCCATCCTGCTGCACGGCGACGCCGCTTTCGCCGGCCAAGGCGTGGTGATGGAGACGCTCAACCTCGCCGGCCTCAAGGGCTACCAGGTGGGCGGCACCCTGCACATCGTCTCGAACAACCAGGTCGGCTTCACCACCGATCCGGACGAAGCCCGCACCGGCCGGCATTGCACCGAGATCGCCAAGTTCACCGAATCCCCGATCTTCCACGCCAACGGTGACGATCCCGACGCCGTCGTGCTCGCCGCGGAGATCGCCCTCGAATACCGCCAGAAGTTCGGCGCCGACGCCGTCGTGGACATCGTGTGCTACCGTCGCTACGGCCACAACGAGACCGACGAACCGGCGTTCACCCAGCCCCTGCTGTACAAGGAGATCGCCGCCCACCCGAGCGTCGCCGAACTCTACGCCTCCCGCTTGACCGAATCCAAGTCGGCTCCGGACGGCGAGCTCATCGCCCTGCGCACCGAATTCGACGTGCTCCTCAACGCCGCGCAGGAACGCGCCCAGGCGTCGATCGCGGCCGAAGCCGAAGAGCGCAAGAACAAGCCCGTCGGCGTCCGCCCTTTCCGCTCGGCCTACGAACACTCCGTCGACACCTCCGTCCCCGGCGAGCTGCTCGACAAGGTCGCGCCGGTGCTATGGCAGACCCCGCCGGATTTCTCGCCCAACCCTAAGGTCAAGCGGCTCCTGGACGCCAAGTCCCAGGCGTACAAGTCCGGCGCCAACATCGACTGGAGCCTCGGCGAAGGCCTCGCCTTCGCCTCGCTGCTCGCCGAAGGTTATCCGGTGCGCATCTCCGGCCAGGACTGCGAACGTGGCACGTTCTCCCACCGTCACGCCGTGCTGCACGACCCCTCGAACGACGCCGAATACTGCCCGCTCGGCTCGATCGCCGGCGCGGAGATCGAACTCGTCAACTCTTCCCTCTCCGAATACGCGGTCCTCGGCTTCGACTACGGCTACTCGCTTGAAGCCCCCGATTCGTTGGTCATCTGGGAAGCCCAGTTCGGCGACTTCGCCAACGGAGCGCAGATCATGATCGACCAGTTCATCGCTTCCGCCGAGTCGAAGTGGGGACAGACCAGCGGGATCGTCATGCTCCTCCCGCACGGCTACGAGGGTCAGGGGCCGGAACACTCCTCCGCCCGCCTCGAACGCTTCCTCCAGCTCTGCGCCGAGAACAATCTTCAAGTCGTCCAGCCTTCCACCCCCGCCCAGCTCTTCCATGCGCTGCGTCGTCAGGTGAAATCCGACCTCCGCAAGCCGCTGGTCGTCATGACCCCCAAGAGCCTGCTCCGTCACAAGGCCTGTGTCAGCACGGTCGCCGACCTGACCGTAGGCCGCTTCCACGCCATCCTGCCCGACGCCACCCCGGCCACCAAGACCGAGCGGCTGCTGCTCTGCTCCGGCAAAGTGTTCTACGAACTCGACGCCGAGCGCGCCGCCCGCAACGACACCGCGACGACCATCGTGCGCGTTGAGCAGCTCTACCCCTTCGACTCCGCCACGCTCGCCAGGCTTCATGCCGACCTCGGATCGCCGAAGAAGGTCGTCTGGGTGCAGGACGAGCCCAAGAACATGGGTGGCTGGTCTTTCGTCGCCCCGCTGATCGAAGACACCCTCGGCCTCCGCCCGGCTTACGCCGGACGTGATGCCGCCGCCTCCCCGGCCGTCGGATTCCTCTCAGTCCATAAGATCGAGCAGGCCGACGTCATCCGACAAGCCTTTGGCGTCTAATAAGGGTCAGTAGCCGATTTTACCGGCTTAACTCGCCCGCCTACTACCCCCTGAACGACCCCCTAAGGTCGTTTAAACGGCTATTTCCCCGTTGAAAGGCCTCGGAATGGGTTCCAATTTGATGACCACCCAACTTTCATGGCCGTCGAAGTCAAAATCCCTCCCATGGGCGAATCCATCACCGGGGGCCTCCTGGCCGCCTGGTTGGTCAAGTCCGGTGACGCCGTCCGCAAGGGTCAGCCGCTCTTCTCGTACGAGACCGACAAGGTCACCTCCGAAGGCACCGCCGAAGTCGACGGCAAGATCACCATCGTCGTGAACGCCGGCACCGACGTCGTCGTCGGTCAGGTCGTCGCGTCGATCGAAGCTGGCGCCGCCGGCAATGTTCCTTCCGCGCCCGCCGCCCCGGCGCCCGCCGCCAAGGCTGCGCCTGCGCCGGCTGCCGCGCCCGCCGCCGCGCCTGCGACCAAGCCTGCGCCGGTCGCCGCCAAGTCCGGCGCCGCCGCCGAAGTCTCTCCGTCCGTCCGTCGCATCGCCGCCGAGACCGGCCTCGATCCTGCCGGCGTCGAAGGCACCGGCAAGGCCGGCCGCGTCACCAAGGGCGACATGCTCGCCGCGCTTTCCGGCCAGGCACCGATCCGCGCCACCGCTCCGGCCGCCGCCCCGTCCGCCGCTTCCTCCGCCCCGGTCGTCATCCCTTCGCGCGACGGCCGTACCTCGCGCAAGCGCATGTCCCCGCTGCGTCGCAAGATCGCCGAGCGCCTCGTGCAGGCGAAGTCCGAGACCGCGATGCTCACGACCTTCAACGAGGTCAACATGGCCCCCGTCATGGAGCTGCGCAAACGTCACGGCGAAGAATTCCTCAAGAAATACGGGGTCAAGCTCGGCTTCATGTCCTTCTTCGTGAAGGCCGCCGTCCAGGCGATGAAGGAAGTGCCGGCGATCAACGCCCAGCTCGACGGCGAGGACATCATCGAGAACCACTTCTTCGACATCGGCGTGGCCGTCGGCACCGACAAGGGACTCATGGTCCCCGTCGTCCGCGACTGCGACCAGCTCAACTTCGCCGGCATCGAGAAGGCGATCGGCGACTTCGGCAAGCGCGCCCGCGACGGCAAGATCCAGCTGCCTGAGCTCCAGGGCGGCGTCTTCACCATCTCCAACGGCGGCATCTACGGCTCGATGCTCTCGACGCCGATCCTCAACCACCCGCAGGCCGCCATCATGGGCCTCCACAACATCGTCGAACGTCCGGTCGCCGAGAACGGCCAGGTCGTGATCCGTCCGATCATGTACCTCGCCCTCTCGTACGACCACCGCCTCATCGACGGCAAGGAGGCCGTGACGTTCCTCGTCAAGGTGCGCCAATACATCGAAGACCCGCAGCGCCTGCTGTTCGGCGTCTGAACCTTTCCCTGATTCCTACCGCAATGTCTCAATTCGATCTCGTCGTAATCGGCTCCGGCCCCGGTGGCTACGTGGCCGCCATCAAGGCCGGCCAGCTCGGCCTTAAGGTGGCCCTCGTGGAGAAGGACAACTCCCTCGGCGGCACCTGCCTCAACGTCGGCTGCATCCCGTCCAAGGCCCTGCTCCACTCCACCGAAGTCTACCAGCACGCCGTGCACGGCAAGAAGCACGGACTCGTCGGCGCCGAGAAGCTCACCTTCGACGTCGCCGCGATGCTCGCCAACAAGGACAAGGTCGTCGCCCAGCTCAACATGGGCGTCGGCGCGCTGCTCAAGAAGCGCAACGTCGAGGTCGTCCGCGGTCTCGGCCGCCTCGTGAAGTCCGGCCAGGTCCTCGTGCGCTCCACCGCCGGCGACCGCACCCTCGAGACGAAGAACATCCTCATCGCCACCGGCTCCGTGCCGGTCGAGCTGCCCTTCATGAAGTTCGACGGCGAGACCGTCATCTCCTCCGACCACGGCATCTCGTTGAAGTCCGTCCCCGAGAAGATGGTCGTCGTCGGCGCCGGTGCGATCGGACTCGAGCTCGGTTCCGTCTGGGCCCGCCTCGGCTCCCAGGTCACCGTCGTCGAGATGCTCCCGGGCATCGGCGGACCCGCCTACGACGCCGATGTCGCCAAGGCCGCGCAGAACGCCTTCGAGAAGCAAGGCCTCAAGTTCGAGCTCGGCGCCAAGGTCACCGGCGTCAAGAAGACCGCCGCCGGCTCCGCCCTCACCGCCGAACGCGACGGCAAGGCCCTCGAATTCCCCGCCGACAAGATCCTCGTCGCCGTCGGCCGCAAGGCCAACACGACCGGCCTCGGCGCCCAGGAAGCCGGCCTCAAGCTCGATGAGCGCGGCCGCATCATCATCGACGGACACTTCCAGACCAACCTCCCCGGCGTCTACGCCATCGGCGACGTCGTCGCCGGCCCGATGCTCGCCCACAAGGCCGAGGAAGAAGGCGTGGCGGTCGCCGAGAACCTCGCCGGCAAGCACGGCCACGTGAACTACGGCGTCATCCCCGGCGTCATCTACACCGACCCCGAAGTCGCCTGCGTCGGCCTCTCCGAAGCCGAGGCCAAGGCCAAGAACATCGAAGTCGCGATCGGCAAGTTCCAGCTCGCCGGCAACGGACGCGCCATCGCCTCCGACGGCACCGCCGGCTTCGTCAAGGTCATCGCCTGCGCCAAGAGCGACAAGCTCCTCGGCGTCCAGATGGTCGCCAAGGGTGCTTCCGAGATGATCGCCGCCGCCTGCGCCCATATGGAATACGGCGGCAGCGCCGAAGACGTGGCCCGCACCTGCTTCGCCCACCCGACCGTCAGCGAGTCCTTCAAGGAAGCCGCGATGGCCGTCAGCAAGTCGAGCATCCACTCGCTCTGAGCGAGTCCGGATTATCGAACGAAAGGGTGCGAATAGCACCCTTTCTTGTTTTACGGCCCAAACAGGACGCCCTCCCAATTGAAGGGAAGGCGTCGATTGAAAAGCAAGGGGCCAGGCTTGCCACGGCACACGGATGGACTGACTGCCGTTGCTTCCTTCCGGACCTGGCGGGATTCGTCGGCCACCCGTTGCATGGGGCCTGGCTTGGCTATCTTGATGCCCGCCTAGTCCGTTCTTTTCAATCCCCAACTTAACCCCTAATCATTCCCCTTTCCGATGGCCGAAATCCCCAAATCTTATGAGCCGCAAGGCGTCGAACAGCAGTGGTACGACCGCTGGGTCTCGGCGGGCTGCTTCCAAGGCAAAGTCGACCCCTCCCGCGAGTCCTTCGCGGTGATGATCCCGCCGCCCAACGTCACGGGCGTGCTCCACATGGGTCACCTGCTCAATAACACGCTGCAGGACATCATGGTCCGCCGCGCCCGTCAGGAAGGCAAATCGGCCCTCTGGCTCCCCGGCACCGACCACGCCGGCATCGCGACGCAGTCGCGCGTCGAAAAGGAACTCCGCCAGAAGGAAGGCAAGACGCGCCACGACCTCGGCCGCGAGAAGTTCATCCAAGCCGCCTCCGAATGGCGCGACAAGCACGGCGGCATCATCCTCGGCCAGCTCCGCAAGCTCGGCGCCTCCTGCGACTGGGACCGCACCGTGCACACGCTCGACGCCGGCTACTCGCAGGCGGTCCTGCAGACTTTCGTCACGCTCTACGAACGCGGCTACGTCTACCGCGGCAAGCGCATGGTGAACTGGTGCCCGGTCTCACAGACCGGCCTGTCCGACGAAGAGGTGATCATGAAGCCCTCGAAAGGCTCGCTCTATCGCATGCGCTACGAGGTCGCCGAGATCCCCGGGACCTTCCTCGAGATCTCGACCACGCGCCCCGAGACCATCCCCGGCGACGCCGCCGTGGCGGTGCATCCCGAAGACGAACGCTACAAGCACCTCATCGGCAAGCATGTCTGGCGCCCCTTCCCTCGCGCGCGGATCCCGGTCGTCGGCGACGCCGCGGTCGAGAAGGAATTCGGCACGGGCGTCCTCAAGGTCACCCCGGCCCATGACCGCACCGACTTCGACATCGGCAAGCGCCATCAGCTGCCGGTCATCGACGTGATGAACCCGGACGGCACGATGAACGCCGACGCCGGCCCGCTCGCGGGCATGGAACGCTTCAAGGCCCGCCACGCCGCCGAGAAACTCCTCGAGGAGCTGGGCGCGCTGGTGAAGACCGAACCCTACGAGAACACGGTCGGCTTCTCCGAACGCGCCGACGTGCCGATCGAACCCCGCCTGAGCGAACAGTGGTTCATCCGCTATCCGAAGATCGACGAAGCCAAGCGGGCCGTCACCTCGGGCATCATCAAGTTCCACCCGGAACGCTGGACCAAGACCTACCTGCACTGGCTCGAGAACATCCAGGACTGGTGCGTCAGCCGCCAGCTCTGGTGGGGCCACCGCATCCCGGTCTGGTATCGCAAGGGCGCCGACCGCAACGATCCGAAGAACCTGCACGTCTCCCTCACGGCCCCCGCCGACGCCGCCGACTGGGAGCAGGATCCGGACGTCCTCGACACGTGGGCTTCCTCCTGGCTCTGGTGCCTCGCGACCATCGGCTGGCGCAAGCCGGGCGAGACGACCGAGGAACTCAAGCACTGGTATCCGACCGGCGCCCTCGCCACGGGCCCCGACATCATCTTCCTCTGGGTGGCCCGCATGATCATCGCCGGCCTCGAACTCCACGGTCCCGAGAAGAAGACGCTCACCGACGACGAGATCCGCCAGCGCATCCCGTTCAAGCGAGTCTATTTCAACGGCATCATCCGCGACAAGCTCGGCCGCAAGATGTCGAAGTCCCTCGGCAATTCGCCCGAGCCGCTCGACCTGATCGCCAAGTTCGGCGCCGACGGCCTGCGGTTCGGCCTGCTTTCGATCGCGCCCAAGGGCCAGGACATCCTCTTCGATGAGGATCGCGTCGCCCAAGGCCGCAACTTCTGCAACAAGCTCTGGAACGCCGCCCGCTTCCGTCAGATGTCCGGCCCGATGGCCGACAACGCGACGCTCGCCGCCGTCGTCGGCCGCATCAAGGCCTCCCAGCTCGACGACGATGACTTCGCGATCCTGCAAGGGCTCGCCGAACTCACCGACGGCACCACCAAGAACCTCGAGGAGCACGAGTTCACGGCCTACGCCCAAGGTCTCTACTCCTTCTTCTGGGGCGACTTCTGCGACTGGTATGTCGAAGCCTCGAAGGCCCGCCTCAAGGATCCGGCGCTGGTGGGCAACTGCCTCGCGGTCCAGGACCTCGTGCTGCGTCAGTTCCTCCTGCTCCTCCACCCGGTGGCGCCCTTCATCTCGGAGGAGCTCTGGCACCTCCTGGGTTACGGCGCCGAGCACGATTTCATCCAGAACCACCACACCGGCACCGGCGGCGACCTGCTCCGGGTCCTCCGCGAGCACGGCATCAAGCTCAGCGCGGCCAAGGTCGCGGACGTGGCCTTGCTGCGTGAATTCGTCGCTTCGGTCCGCGCGCTGAAATCCCAGGCCAACCAGGCCACCCGCCGCGACTCGGTGGTCACCGTCGTCGCGAAGGACGCGACGGCCAAGGCCCTCCTCACCGCCAACCGGGAGAAGCTCAGCAGCCTCGCCGGCCTCGCCGATCTCGGCTTCGCCGACGACGCCGGCGGCCGCACGGGCTCGCTGACCTCCGTCGGGACGGTCATGCTCGAACTCTCCGGCGCGGTCGATGTAGCCGCCGAGAAGGTCCGTCTGTCCAAGGAACTCGCGAAACTCGAGCAGGCGGTCGCCGCCGGCGAAGCGAAGCTCACGAACGAAGCGTTCGTCTCCAAGGCTCCGCCCAAGATCCTCGAAGGGGCCCGCAAGCAGCTCGACGAAGCCAAGGCCAAGCGCGACGAGATCGCGCGCATGCTCACGACCCTCGGCTAAGATGATCAGGACAAGGCTCCACCCCGACAAGCAGTCCGCCGCGCAGGCGATCGCCCGGGAGATAGCCGACCTGATCGAGATACGCTCGAAATCGGGCAAGCCGACGGTGCTGGGCCTGGCCACGGGCTCCACGCCCCTGCCCCTCTATGCGGAACTGATCCGCCTCCACCGAGAAGAGGGTCTCAGCTTCCGCTCGGTGATCACGTTCAATCTCGATGAATACGAAGGCCTGGGACCGGACCACGCCCAGTCCTACCGCTACTTCATGGAGGCGAACCTGTTCGGTCATCTCGACATCCCGAAGTCGGCGATCCACATCCCTGACGGGCGCGCCGCCGATCCCGCTGGCGAATGCGCGGCCTACGAAGCCGCCATCCGCGCGGCCGGAGGCATCGACCTGCAGGTCCTCGGCATCGGCCGGACCGGACACATCGGCTTCAACGAACCGCCCTCGGCCGTCGACAGCCGCACCCGCTGGGTCCACCTCGATGAGGTGACCCGCAAGGACAACTCGGTCTTCTTCGGCGACCTCGCCCAAGTCCCCCATGGAGCGCTCACGATGGGCGTGGCGACCATCCTCGAAGCCCGCCGCGTCGCTTTGCTAGCCTTCGGGGAGACGAAAGCCGACATCGTCGCCCGCGCCGTGAAGGAGACGCCTTCCGCCGGCTGTCCGGCGACCTGGCTGCAGCGGCATCAGGACTGCACGTTCCACCTCGACGCCGCGGCGGCCAAGCGCCTCTGAACCTGACGATGGACGTCGCCCCACGCCATCGTTCGTCCATCGACCCGGGACTGGTGCCGGCCGCCCTCTGGACGCGAGCCTATCTCCGTCGCTGCGCCGCGACCGCCGGAGCTTCGGAGCTGACGATCGCGCTGCGGCGCACCGACGGCACGGCTTCCCTCTTCCGCACGCAGGTGCTCGCCCTGGGAGCCGACGACGCCGCCACCTACCTTCACGTCGAACGCACGGTCAAGTTCCTGCTTTGGTCACGCGGTGGTTCGGACGTCCTGCTCAGCGGCCCCCAGGCGGCCACGCTGACCGCTCGACTGAAGGCCGACTACGCCCCCTCCGGGAAACGAGGCTTCGACGCCGACTTCTTCCGCAAGGTCTTTGAAAAGCCGCTGGGCTTCTCCGTCGTCACCGAGGCCGAACTCCCTGGCGCCTCCGCTGCCCACCTTCCGCTGGGCAGGAACCTCGACGGCTGCCGCATCGGCTTCGACCTCGGCGGTTCGGACCGCAAATGCGCCGCGGTGATCGACGGCAAGGTCGTCTTCTCCGAAGAGGTGAAGTGGGATCCCTATTTCCAGTCCGACCCTGCCTACCACCTCGCCGGCATCCGTCACTCCTTGGAACTTGCCGCGCGGCATCTGCCCCGCGTTGACGCCATCGGAGGCTCCTCCGCCGGCGTCTACGTCAACAACAAGGTCCGCATCGCCTCCCTTTTCCGCGGTGTCCGGGATGAGGCCGTCTTCGACGCCAAGGTGCGGGACATGTTCGTCGATCTGGCCCGCGAATACGGCGTGCCGTTCGAAGTGCTCAATGACGGCGACGTGACCGCCTTGGCGGCTTCGATGTCCCTCGGCCGTAACGCCGTATTGGGCGTGGCCATGGGAACGAGCGTGGCCGCCGGCTACGTCGACCAGGCGGGCAATCTGACGAACTGGCTGAGCGAACTGGCCTTCGTGCCGGTCGACTATCGTCCTGACGGACCCGCCGACGAATGGTCGGGCGACCAAGGTTGCGCCGTGCAATACTTCAGCCAGCAAGGCGTGGGCCGTCTCCTGCCGCTGGCCGGCATCGCACTGCCGCCCTCCCTGAAACTTCCCGAGCAACTCGAAGAACTCCAGCGCCTGATGCTCCAAGGCGACCCTCGCGCGCGCAAGGTCTACGAAGCGATCGGCATCGCGCTGGGCTACTCGATCGCGCATTTCGCCAGCTTCTACGAGATGGGCTGCCTCCTGATCATGGGCCGGGTGACCTCCGGTCAAGGCGGAAGCGTCATCATCGAACACGCCCAAACGGTCCTCCGCGACGAATTCCCCGAACTTCGCATCGACCTCGTCGTGCCCTCCGAGAAGGATAAGCGTCACGGCCAGGCCGTCGCCGCCGCCTCCCTCCCTTCCCTTCGCCGATGATCCCGCTCAACCCGCGAGCCAGACTCATGATCCCGGACGGCATGGCCGCCCCGGAGGCCTTGCGCCGGACCACCCACCTCGGCATCGGCGCCCACCAGGACGACCTGGAGTTCATGGCCTTCCACGGGATCCTCGCCTGCTACGACCGAGCCGACCGCTGGTTTGGCGGCGTGACCATCACCGACGGACGTGGCAGCTCCCGCGCCGGCAAGTTCAAGGATTGGACCGACGACCAGATCGCCGCCGAACGGATCCGCGAGCAGGACGCCGCCGCCGTGATCGGACGATATTCCTTCATGGCCCAGCTGGGCTATCCCAGCGCCTCCGTCCGCGACGCCCGCGAGGCGTCCGTGCGCGACGACCTTCTCCGCATCCTGGAAGCCACCCGCCCCGAAGCGGTCTACCTGCACAATCTGGCGGACAAGCATGACACCCACGTCGGTTGCGCGCTTCGCTGCATCGAAGCCATCCGTCTCCTGCCCAGCTCCGACCGGCCCAAGAAGGTCTACGGCTGCGAAGTCTGGCGCGACCTCGATTGGCTCGTCGACGCCGAGAAGACCCCGATGCCGGTCTCGGAACGCCCTGACCTCGCCCGGGCCTTGAACGAAGTCTTCGCCACGCAGATCGCCGGCGGCAAACGCTACGACCTCGCCGTCATCGGACGTCGGACGGCCAACGCCACCTTCAGCCAGGCGCATTCGACCGACCAGGAGACCGCCATGCAGTGGGCGATGGACCTCACCCCGCTGGCGCAGGACGATTCGATCGACCCTCTCGACTATGTGCTCGGCTTCATCGACCGCCTCAAGGCCGACGTGACCGCCCGCATCCGCAAATCCCTCTGACATGAAACCCACCCTTCTCGTCCTCGCCGCCGGCATGGGCAGCCGCTACGGCGGCCTCAAGCAGATCGACCCGATGGGCCCCTCCGGCGAGACCATCCTCGACTACTCCGTCTTCGACGCCCTGCGCGCCGGCTTCGGCAAGGTCGTCTTCATCATCCGGCCCGATTTCGAGAAGGATTTCCGCGAGCGCATCGCCGCGAAGTTCGCCGGCCGGATCGAAGTCGGCTTCGCTTTCCAGACCATCGACCAGCTCCCGGCCGGCTTCTCCGTCCCCGCCGGTCGTGAAAAACCCTGGGGCACGACGCATGCCATCCTCTGCGCCCGCCAGGCCGTCGACACGCCTTTTGCCGTGATCAACGCCGACGACTTCTACGGCCAGGATTCTTACGCCGTGCTGGGGCGTCACCTGCAGGCGCTGGACGTCCGTTCGACGGCCTACTCGATGGTCGGCTTCACGCTCAAACACACGCTTTCGGAGCACGGCACGGTCGCCCGCGGCGTCTGCCAGACCGACGCCTCCGGCAAGCTCACCGACATCCAGGAACTGACGAAGATCTCCAAGCTCGCCGTCGGCGCCGAACACCGCGGCGAAGACGGCACGACGGTCAGCCTGTCGGGCGAGGAGCCGGTCTCGATGAACATGTGGGGCTTCACCCCGGCCATCTTCCCGCAGCTCGCCGCCGACTTCGACGCCTTCCTCCGCGCCAAGGGCTCGGAGATGAAGAGCGAGGCCTACATCCCGATGTCCGTCGGCAACCTGATCCGCTCCGGACAGGCGACCTGCCAGGTGCTCCGCACGGATTCCGCCTGGTTCGGCGTCACTTACCGCGAAGACAAGCCCGTCGTCCAGGAAAGCATCCTCCGACAGGTGCGGTCCGGCGCGTATCCGGCGAGCCTCTGGTCCTGACATGTCCGCCACCGCCGACGAAGCCCTGGTCGTTGCCGCCGAATTCGCGTTCGGCGGCAAGGTGCTGTCGGCGGCTCCTTACGGCAGCGGTCACATCAACGACACTTTCCTCGTCCTGGTCGAAGCCACGCCGAACCCTCGGCGCTTCGTCCTGCAGCGCATCAACCACCACGTCTTCAAGCAGCCCGACCTGCTGATGGAAAACGTGGAACGCGTCTGCGCCCACGCCCACGCCAGACTCCGCGCCGCAGGCGCGAACGATGCGCATCGTCGGGCGCTTCGGCTCATCCCCACGCAGAAGGAAAAGTCCTGGCATGTCGACGCCGCCGGGAACCGCTGGCGCTGCTACGACTTCATCGAAGGCGCGACCGGTCACGACGTCGTGCGTTCCGCCGCCCAAGCCGAGGCCGCCGCCAAGGCCTTCGGAGCCTTCCAAGCCTTGCTCGCCGACCTTCCCGGAGGCCGTCTGCATGAGACCATCCCCGGCTTCCATCACACCCCCGGCCGCTACGCCCGCTTCCAGGCCGCCCTGGCGGTCGACGCCCATGGACGCGCCGCCATGGCGGTGCCGGAGATCGCCTTCGCGTTGGCGCGCGCCCATGAGGTCGGCGTGGTCGTCGACGCCCTCCGGGACGGCACCCTGCCGGAACGGGTGACGCATAACGACACCAAGCTGAACAACGTCCTCCTCGATGACGTGACCCAGGAAGGCGTCTGCGTCATCGACCTCGATACGGTGATGCCCGGCTCGGCGCTCTACGACTTCGGCGACCTCGTGCGCACCTCGACCTCGCCCGCCGCCGAAGACGAGACCGACCTCGCCAAGGTCACGATGCAGCTGCCGATGTTCGAGGCGCTGGTCCGCGGCTACCTGTCCTCCGCGCGTGGCTTCCTGACGCCCCGCGAGAAGGAGCTCCTGCCCTTCGCCGGCAAGCTCATCACCTTCGAGATCGGCCTGCGGTTCCTGACCGACTGGCTCGAAGGCGACACCTACTTCAAGATCAAGCGCCCCGCGCACAATCTCGACCGCGCCCGGACTCAGTTCAAACTCGTCGCCTCGATCGAGGAGCAGCTTCCCGCCATGCGCGCCATCGTCGAACGCTCATGAGCCGCGTCCTCATCACCGGCGGGGCCGGCTTCATCGGCTCGCACCTTGCGCGGCATTTCGCCTCCTGCGGCGAAGTGACCGTCCTCGACGACCTCCGCAGCGGTCACGACCGCAACCTCGAAGGAGTGGACTGCCGCTTCATGCGCGGATCGATTCTTGACGAGGCTACCTTGCGCGAGGCGATCGCCGGCGCCGAGGAGGTCTATCACCTCGCCGCGATGGTTTCGGTGCCGGAATCCGTGGCCAAGCCCGCCGAGTGCGCCGAACTCAACACCGAGGGCACCCGCCGCGTCCTCGATGCGGCCATGACCGCCGGCGTCCGCAAGGTCGTGCTCGCCTCGTCCGCCGCCATCTACGGGGACAATCCGACCGTGCCCAAGCTGGAGACCATGCCTCCCGAGCCGAAGTCGCCCTATGCGGAGACCAAGCTCGCCGGCGAACGTCTGCTGGAAGCCTACCGGCGTTCGCACGGGCTCGGCACGACGAGCCTGCGCTTCTTCAACGTGTTCGGTCCGCGCCAGGACCCACGCTCGGCTTATGCCGCGGCGGTCCCGATCTTCATCGCCAAAGCCCTCCGCGGCGAACCGATCGGCATCCATGGCGACGGCGGACAGACCCGGGATTTCATCCACGTCACCGACATCGTCGGCGCGCTCGCTTTCGCCGGCGCTTCGGCGGAGATGCATGGCACGTACAACGTCGGTTACGGCCGCAGCCAGTCCATCCTTGAGCTGGCCACGGAGATCCTCCGCCTCACGGGTTCGAAATCCCGCATCGAGCACCTGCCGACGAGGGCCGGGGACGTGCGCCATTCCCTGGCGTCCAACGAACGCCTCCTCGCCGCCGGCTGGCGGCAGCGTTCCTCCGTCGCCGCCGGACTGGTCGAGACGATCGACTACTTCCGTCAGCTCAAGGCGTGACGACCAACGTCGCGCGCAGGAGTTCCTCCTGCCCGTCGTTGAGGTTGAGCCAGAAATCGTACGTCCCAGGGGCGGGCAGACGCAGCCGGAAAGCGAGCGTCGGATCCTCCGCATACTCGCCGCCCTCGAGGGTCGGATGCATATGGGCGTAGCCGGCGTCAGGACGGTCGACGGAGAAGACCACCGCATGCCCCAAGGAACCCATGATCGGCTTGAGACGAAGCTTCCTGCCTTCGAGTCCCGACAGGCGAAGCCGGATCATCGCGGAGGAACCGGTCTGGCTGGTCGACGTGGTGAGTTCCACGATGCGGTTGCGAGGGACCGGGGCGGGCGGCGCTCCGGCCGTGGTGAAAGCAGGCGCGACCTCCGCCTCGGCCATCATGGTCCGCGAAGTACGCACATCGCTGAAATCGACATAGGCCCGCAAGCCGATGCCGCGCAGGTGGGCCGGCACTTCGAAGCGCCAGGACCCGTCGTCGGCCGGCTGAGGGTGAAGGTGCGCATACTGCCGCCCCCCGCCGAGCTGGCGAAGATGCAGGTGCACGCGCTGGGTATGGGAGACCGCCACCTCGTGCGCGTAATAAGGGTGACCGTCGTCCTTGAGGAGACGCACCTCGCCCGCTTTGCCTTCCGCATCCAAGACCACCTTCAGCTCCACGGGGAAGCGCAGGCCTTTCGGGGAATAGAAGTTGGCCTCCTCGTTGAGCCCGCAGAACTCAAGGCCGTCCACCACGACCGGTTCATGATCGGCATGCAGGAACGTGCACTGGGTGTCAGGCAGGGAACGCAGGCCGAAGAACCCCAGGACCGCGACGGCCGTGATGATGCCGACTTGGCGGGGGTTCGACATCAGCGTCGGGCTCCGGCGCCTCCCTCGAGGGAAAGCAGGCGGCGGGCGATTTCTTCGGCGTCAAAGGACGGCCCTTCGTTGCGGAAGGCGATTCGTCCCTCCGGGGTGATGACGATGAGCGCGGCGTTGTGCACGATGGTGCCGTCGTCACGCAGGGTCTGGATGCCGTAATGGCGTAGCAGGTCCTTGATCTGGCCGGCGTCGCCGGTGAGGAAACGATGGCGGGCATGGTCGATGCCATAACCGTCCGCATAAGCGCGGAGCTGGCCGGGGGAATCGGTCTCCGGGTCGAAGGTGATCGTCACCAGGCGGATGCCCGCGGCGGCGGGATCTTTGGCGAGACGGTCGCCGAGGGACTTCATGCAGGCGGTCGAAGCCGGACACATGCGGGCGACGCGGCAGCTGGTGAAGATGAAGTTCAGGGCGATCGCGTGCCCGAGCAGGTCCTTCTTCGTCACCAGCCGACCGTCTTGATCCCAGAGCGCCATGTTTGGCATCAGTTCATTCGGCATGCGGGTCACCATGCGTCCTTTGTCGACGGTCTCCCGGCGGAGGACATCGGTGACTTCGGCGACGCGACGGAGTTCCTCCGGGTCGGCGGAAACGACGCCGCGGGCGAAGGTCTCGGCTCCTTCGGTGACGGCGTCGTAACGGATCAGGCGGCCGAGCCAGCCGACCTTGCGGTCGCCCTCCGAGAAACGTCGGAGCAGGACCGCGCCATCCTTGCCGGCCAAGGATATCTTCGCCGACCCGTCAGACCCCACCGAAAGGACCTTGCCCTGCTCGGTGGCGGCGGGAAGGCCGACGACGGCCAGCAGGAGGAAGAGAAGAGGTCGCATGTTCAGAGATGTTCTCCTGAAGGACCAAGGAGCAGCTCCACCATCCCGTGTCGAACGCCGTAGTTAGAAAGATGGAAAGCCTCCGCGCCCGTGAGGTCGGCCAGCACGCAGAGGGTGATCAGGGCGGCGGGCATGATATCGGCCCTTTCGGGCGGGATACCGGGGATGGAAAGGCGCCCAGCCAGATCCGCGGCGCACATCCGGTCACGCAGCTCGCGGATACGCAGCATGGGCAGGCGACCACCGACCGGGGCTTCGCCCAAGGCCTCGAGGTGCAAGGCGACGGCGGCGAAGACGCCCCCGGCTCCGACGATCAGGAACTTGTCCGCCGCGCCAGCCGGGACCACGGTCTGCAGAGAGGCCAGGAGGTGGGTCCGGATGGAAAGCTGGTCAAGCTCGTCCACCGGCCCCTGTCCGCCGCGCAGGAAACCATGAGTCAGTCGGACCGAACCCAGAGGGAAACTGCGGGCGTGCACGCAACGCTGACCGCGGAGGACGGAGACCTCGAGGCTGCCGCCGCCGAGATCGAACGACAGGATGTCGGCATAAGCCTGGTAGGCAGGATCGGCGCGCACGCCCGCCGCGGCGAGCCTGGCCTCCACCTCGCCGGAGACGATGGTCAGAGGCAGACCGACGGAGGCTTCGACCTCGCGGGCGAAATCCTGACGGCTGACGGACTCGCGTACGGCGCTCGTGGCGAGCAGGCAGATCCGTGTGGCGCCCAGCGAACGGGCGTAGGCGACCAGGCGGCCGATGGCCGCGATGGCTTCAGCCTTGGCTTCGGATGAGAAGGGTTCGGCCGGACCACCCTCCGGCTGAAGACGGACGGCTTCGGACTTGCGCCCGAGCTCGCGGCGATCGGCCGCACCGATGACCGCGACCTTGATGGAATTGGAGCCTACGTCGACGACGGCGATGACGGACATGTTCAGAATAGGAATTGGCCCTTCAGTCCGCCGAAAAGATGGAAGCCGTCCTGCGTCTCGAAATCCTTGGTACGGGCGGCGCAGAAATAGGTCAGCGAACAGGAGGTGAACTGCAGCGTCGCCCCGAGGGCGGCCTGAAGGATGATGGGTGAGCGGGTGACGGCGCGCGAGTCGCGGAAGTTGGTGCCGTCGGTGGCGTAGTTGCGCACGATGACCTCGACCTGCGTGTCGGCGAAGCCCCAGAAGGCGATGCCAGCCTTCTCAGGCCCCCGCAGGTCGGCCGAGGGATCGTAACCGTTGGAGTGACGGATATAACTGTGGCCCCAGGAACGGCCCAGGTCGGAGCCCCAGCGGAACTGGGCGCCGAAGATCGCTTCGGTCCGGAGGGTGCCGAGCTGCAGGACGGCGCGGGCGATGAGGTCGCGGGTATCGCGGTCAGGCCCATCGAGGTCGAAGCGATGTCGGAACTCCCCGTCGAGGTTGATGAGCAGCTCATCCGGCAGCTGGGTTCCCCAGCCGACCGCCTGAGGCGTACCGATGAGGTCGTGGAACTTATTCTGGACCGTCTCGCCGCCGGCGGAAGGACCGATGACGCCGAGCTTGGCCTCGACGGAAAACAGGCTGTCGCGCTTGCCGCCGCGCTCAAGCACCCGGCCATAACCCCAGCCGACATAGAGCGCGCCGGAGTAAGGCAGATCGGTGTACGGCGGCGTGACCGACGGAGGATTCGACGTATCGGACGGCGTGTTGATCTCCTGCGTCAGGGAGAAGAAGGTTTGATCGTCGCAGTTGACCGAGATCTTCAAGCCCTGCGTGTAGTAGCGATCCTTGTTGGTGGGCGTGAACTTGTCGTTCTCCTCCGTGACGGCGACCACCCAAGGCTTGGCCGCAGGCTCCGCCGCCGACGCGAGAACGGCGAGGCAAAGGAGGGTGAATGGACGGGTGACGGACATCGACGAAGGTTCAGCAAAGCGAACGAAGCAGGCAGGGACAATGCCTTTCTGACTTGTGAACGGTTGGGTGTCCAAGTATTTGACCATCAGGATGTCCCAACCGCCCTCAGGCTCGCCTTTTGCCCGGACGGAAGTCCGCGCCGACGGCCTCGCCGTGGTGACGGTCGGCGGCAACTGGAACCTGGACGACACCCTCCCCTCGGTGGTCATCCGGGGCGACCGCGTGAAGGTCATCGCCGAAGGACTGGGCGACTTCGACTCTTCCCTGCCCGCCTGGCTGCATGCCCACGGCAAGAACATCCGCGACCTGGACCTGCGCGACCTTCCGGCCCGGCTTCAGTCCTTGGTCCGCATGGCTGAGAAAGCCGCCTTTCAGGACAATGACGACGAGAAGCTGGGTTTCTTGGAAGTGTTCGGGACCTGGGGCGTCGAGAGCGGCTCTTCCTGGGCCCGGGCGTTCGAACATATCGGCCACACCGCCCTCGGCTTCGCGCGCATGCTCGTCGGCCGGGCGAAGGTCAACTGGGCCGACTTCTCCCTTCAGCTGCAGACCGCGGGCGTCGACGCCTTGCCGATCGTGGCGCTGCTCGGCTTCCTGACCGGACTCATCATGGCCTACGTCGGTCTCATCCAGCTCCGCCAGGTCGGCGCCACCGTCTACGTCGCCAACCTCGTCTCGCTCGCCATGACCCGCGAGATGGGCGCGCTCATGACCGGCGTCATCGCGTGCGGACGCACCTCGACCGCCTTCGCCTCGCAGCTCGGCAGCATGAACGTCAGCCAGGAGACCGACGCCCTCCGCGCCCTCGGCATCCAGCCCGTCGAATACCTGGCCCTGCCGCGCATCCTCGCGGTCACGCTGATGGTCCCGCTGCTCGCCGTATTCGCCACCTTCGTCGGCGTGTTCGGAGGGATGGTGGTCGCCTGCGCCGGCGACCTGAGCGTGGAGCAATACCTCACGCAGGCGATCCGCGCCATCGCCTTCAAGAGCTTCCTGGTGGGCTTCCTCAAGTCCATCGCCTTCGGCTTCATCGCCGCCTGGGCCGGCTGCTATCGCGGCGCCGTCGCCAAGCGCTCGGCCCTCGGGGTCGGCGAGGCCGCGACCTCGGCCGCGGTGCTGGGCATCACGCTGATCGTCGTCTCCGACGCGCTGTTCGCCGTCATCTTCAACCTCTTCAACCTGTGAGCACGACCGGCGACATCGTCAGCTGCGCCGACCTCGCCATCGGCCATGGCCGCAAGGTCATCATGGACCGGCTCAGCTTCGACCTGCCCGCGGGCAAGATCCTCGCCATCGTCGGACCGAGCGGCTGCGGCAAGAGCACGCTCATGCGCGCCCTCGGCGGGCTGGACGCGCCGCTCGGCGGCACCGCCCGCCTGATGGGGGTGGATCTCGCCGCCGCCGATGAAGCCGAACGCCAATTAATCCTCCGCCGCAGCGGCTTCCTCTTCCAAGGCGCCGCCCTCTTCTCGTCGCTGACGCTGCGTGAGAACATCGAGATGCCGATGCGGGAGTTCCTGCGCTGCCCGCGCAAGGAGATGCGCCAGCTCGCGGAATACAAGCTCGCCTTGGTCGGCCTCGCCGACGCGATGGACAAGCTTCCTTCCGAGATCAGCGGCGGCATGGCCAAGCGCGCCGGCATCGCCCGTGCCATGGCGCTGGACCCCGACGTCATCTTCCTCGACGAACCCAGCGCCGGCCTGGATCCGATGAGTTCCGGCCGCCTCGACGAGCTCATCCTCCGCCTCCGCGAGGCCTTCGGCACCACCGTGGTGCTGGTCAGCCACGAGATCCCGAGCATCCTGCGCACCGCGGACTTCTGCATTTACCTCGACCCTGAGACGGGCACCATGGGCGCGTACGGTCCGCCGAAAAGCTTCCTTCAGGCTGGCCAACCCGCGAAGGTGCACGCCTTCTTCTCCCAAGCCCGCCTCGACTGACCATGCGCCGTTCCGCCAACATGACACTGATCGGGGCCTTCGTGGCCGGCGGGATCCTGCTCATCATCGCCGCCGTCATCCTCCTCGGCGCCGGCTCCTTCACGGGCGCCAAGCCGGAGGCCATCGCCTACTTCGAAGATTCCGTCAGCGGTCTCGACATCGGCGCTCCGGTCAAGTTCCGCGGGGTCACGATCGGCAAGGTCAGCCAGGTGCTGCTGCACACCTCCGGCCAGTCGGCCGCCGACTACTCCGTCCCGGTGGTCATGGAATTCTCGCCCGACCTCCTGACCCGCCGCGGCCTGGATCAAGCCCTGCTCCAGAAGGAAGGGCTCGGCGTCTCCATCAGCAAAGGCCTCCGCGCCAAGCTCCAGCAGCAATCGGTCGTGACCGGCGTGCTCTACGTCGAACTAGACTACTTCCCCGACACGACGTTCAAGCTGCACGCCAAGGACGGACCGTTGCCGGAGATCCCGACCCAGCCCTCCAACCTCGGCGCGCTCACCAAGGCCATCTCGCAGACGCTCGACCAGCTGAGCCGCATCGACTTCGTGAACATCACGAAGAAGGTGGACTCCATCCTCGGGCGCATCGACCAAGGCGCCGCGCAGATCGAATTCGAGAAGATCAACGGCAACCTGGTGGCCGCTTCGGCCAACATCGCGAAGATCACGGGAGACCCGACCATCCCCCGCGCCGTCGCCGACTTCTCCGCCGCGATGCAGGGCGTAGACGCCTTGGTGAAACGTCTTTCGAGCAAGGTCGATCCGGTCACCGCCGACATCCAAGGCATGGCCGCCGCCGGCCGCAAGGCCCTCGAACGCCTCAATGAGACCTCCGAGCACCTGCGCACGCTGACCAAGCCCGGCTCACCCGCCCGCCGCGACCTGGACCAAGCGCTGGCCGACGTCTCGGAGGCGGCCCAGGCGATCCGCTCCCTGGCCGACTTCCTCGAACGCAACCCCGAGACGATCATCCAGGGCCGCAGCAAGGCTCCCGCGAAGACGGCCGCCCCTCAGGAGGATCCGCCCGCCAAATGAACATCCGAGCCCTGCTCCTCAGCCTATCCGCGCTTCTGAGCGGTTGCATCATCTTCGACAAGAAGAGCGAGGCCGTCGTCTTCCATCAGTTCGCCGCGCCGTCCGCCGTGCCGACGACGGCCGGGATGCCGCTCTTCATCCCGCGCGCCATCATCCCTTCGGCGCTCCGCCGCCCCAACGTCGTCCTCATCGACAACCACGGATGGGTCCACGTCGAAGACGCACATCGCTGGATCGCCCCGCTCGACCGCGCCCTCCCTGAAACCATGGGACGACATCTTAACGCCCTCGGCGGAGCGCGAACCACCAACCAGACGCCCCCCGAAGACCACCTCGTGCTGCTCCTGACCATGGACAAGATGGAGATCGTGGCTCCGGATGAGCCCGAACCTTCGATCTTCTCGCTGCCGGGTTCCTCCGTGAAAGCAGGCTCCGCCTCGTTCCAGATCACCTGCCGGCTCGAGAAATCCGACGGCACCCTGGTCGGCGTCAGGACCCTCTCCGCCTCCCGTCCGCTCAAGGATCGCACGCCCGCCTCGTTCGTCCAAGCCCAGTCGGCCAACGTGGCCGCCGCCTCGGCCGAGCTCGCGAAATGGCTGCCGCTCGCCTCTTCTTCGAAATGACCACGCCTTCCTCCCCTCGCCCCAACGGCTTCTCGGAAGCCACCGGCGAGATCTGCTACGACCTGCCGTCGTCCTACATCCCGCACCCGGGCACGGGCCTGCTCCACCTTCCGCGCTTCCTGGCCAAGATCCGGAAGCACCTGAAAGGCGAGCTCCCCAAGTCCTATCAACGCAACTTCTGCAAAGGCTTCGACCGCTTCCTCTGCCTCCACCTCGGCGTCGACCCCGAGCAGGTCATCGCCGGCGTCCGGGAAGCCCGTGACGAGGCCGACCTCGACGCCCGCCTCAAGACCCTTTTCCCCGCCGACCTCCGCGTCCACGTCTGGAACCGCGAACTGGTCCAGAAAGGCATGAGCGAGATGGGCCGGGAAGCCCTCAACGACGCCAAACGAAAGATGAACGCCGAGCACCGCACGGACGTCATCTCGTTCGCCGACATGATCGACTTCGACGAGGGGCGCATCCTGTGAACACCCAAGACCCCCACCCTCACCGCCTGATCCTCCGAGGCCTGGCCCCGCTGCTCGCCTGCCTCAAGCATCACCCGAAGGCGCTGCGGGAGGTCGTCGCGACGGCCGCCTTCGCGCCGATGCTCGCCGAACACGACGCGACCTTCGCCGAACTCGGCGTGAAGACCCGCGTCGTCGGCCCGATGGAGCTGGCCCAGACCGCCGAAGGCCCCTGCGGCGAAGTCTGCGCCCTCACCATGCGTCCGGAGCCCGGCCTAGCCCGCATCTCCGACTTCGCCGAGTGGCGTGAGTCCAAGGAAAGCATCGTCATCGCCGACGGCGTGACCGACCCGGCCGACCTCGCCGCCATCGCCCGCGGCATGGCCGCCTTCGGCCTCAAGCGTCTCCTGCTTTCCGGAGGCTCCGAGAAACTGGCCTACGACCCCGAAGCCTGGCACCTCTCCCGCGGCGCCATGGAACAGCTGCGCCTGATGCGCGCCGCCGCCCTCGGGGGCCTGCTCAAGCTCGTCGAGGACAAATGCTGCGTGGTGGCCCTCTCGCCCGACATGGGCCGCAAGATCGACCTCGCCGTGCCCGTCCGCGTCCCGGCCCGTCACCTCGCCCTGCTCATCCCCGGCGGCCGACTCGACCCCGACATCCAACCACGCGTCGAGCATTGCTACCGATTCCCCGGGCTCGTCGGCCAGCCGCCGCTGAGCCTCGCGGAGATCGCCCCTTTGGCGCTCGCCTGGTTCGCCTCCACCCCCCAGCCCCGCGCGGATGGCTTCCTGTCCCGTAAAAGGGCTCGCCACGCCAAGGACAAGGGTTCCAATCCCGCTAACTGACCCATGTCCCAACCCACGCCCGGCAAAGGCGAGAACGTCCTCTCGCTCCAGAACATCAGCCGTACCTTCTTCACGGCCCTCCAGCGCCAGCACGACATGCTCGCGTTCAACATCGCCGGCCTGCACACGGCCGACCCCAAGGCCTACGAACACTTCTCGACGGTCTCCCGCGTGATGCCGGTCCCGCAGGCCCACCTGCCGGCGGAACAGATGCTTGCCTACGCCCGCGGCCTGATGCTCCGGACGACCATCAACGACCTCCTCACGCTCTCCTCGGAGTGCATGTCGCAGTGCTTCCTGCTCTGCCTCTTCATCCGCGAGCAAGGCAAGAACCCGCGCCGCGACCCGCTGACCGAGAAGATCATCAGCGAGAAGCACCAGTCCTTCCTGAAGATGAACCTCCAGTCGCGCTTCACGGCGCTCGAGGAGGAGTTCGGCATCGTCTGCGAACTCGAAGACGGCATCTTCAGCCTGGCCGCCGCCTTGCGCGTGCTCGCCCGCGGCGGCCTGGTGACCAACGACGACATCACGCCCGACGGCGCCCTCACCCTCGAATTCAAGGCGATGAAGGACGTCGAGGTGCCGGCCGAACCCGCCGACGGAGACGCGCAGTCCCCGGCCCCGCCGCCCGGCGTGACGGTCCATGGCGCCGGCGAACTGGCCAAGCCGAAGACCGTCGCCCGCCTCAGCGACACGGCGCGCACCTTCAAGCCGGGCGAGATGCTCGACCTGACCGACACCGAACTCCTCGGACTCAACATCACCGTCACGAAGTTCGTCGACGGCCTGCTGCGCTCCGTCGACCACTTCGGCCGCGCCCAGCTCGGCGAAGGCGCCTAAGCCATGCAGGAGCTCGCGAAGATCCCCCGGCGCGCGTGGCTCTGGGTCTTCGCGGCCTACGTCTTCCAAGCGATCCCCGCGGCCGTCCGTGACGAGGCCCTGCCCGTCGCGCTCAAGGACCTCGGCTACCCCGACGCCCGGAACACCCAGGCCGTCGCCGTGTTCGGGGTGATCGTGGGATTCAAGATCCTGCTGTCCCCGCTGGTCGGCGGCTTCAATCCGCGTCGCTTCATCCTGGTGTCGGAACTCGGCATCGCCGCCGTCCTCGGCCTGCTCGCCTCCTTCCTCGGCGGCGATCCGGGCGCGACGACGGCCATCATCGGCTGCCTCATCCTGCTCTCGCTCCTCGCCGCCGTCCACGACTTCGCCCTCGACGGTTATTACGTCGCCTCCCTCGACGACCGGACGCGCGCCACGCACGCCGGCATCCTCAACGTCGCCACCAAGGTCGGCGCGGTGCTCGCCGGGCCCGGCCTGATCTGGGTCGTCGGACGCATCATGGCCCATGGTCCCCAGACCGCCGACGCCTGGTCTTGGGCGATGGTCGCCGCCGCTACGCTCGCCCTGATCACCCTCGGCGCGAACGCCTGGGGCCTCGCGGCCGAACCGGCCGCGGACGCCGAACGACGCTCCGTCAAGGAACGCTTCCGGGAGATGCTCGACGGCCTGCGTTCGCTGTCCGGCGACCCCCGCCTGCTCGCCGTCCTCGGGCTGATCCTGTTCTATCGCGCCAGCGAGGTCCACATGGCGCGCATCATCCCGCTCTTCTCGAAGTCCGCCACCCAAGGCGGCCTCGGTCTCGACAACGAGACCTACGCCTTCCTCCGCATGCTGTCCGCCGTCGGCGGCCTGGCCCTCGGCGGGGTCATCGGCTCGCTCGTGGTCGCACGGAAGGGACTCGGCCGCTCGCTGCTCCCGCTGGGCGTGATCATGCACCTGCCGCTGGCCGCCTTCGCCTGGCTCGCCTACGACGGCTCGCATGACCTGCGGGTCATCGGCGGCGTCTTCATCATCGAATACGTGGCCTACGGCGCCGGCCTCTGCGCGCTGATCCTCGCGATGATGAAACTGGCCGCCGGCCCCGGCGCCGCGGTCCGCTACGCCGCTCTTTCGACCTTCGCGCTGCTGGCCAACTACCTGCCCGGCTTCTGGGCGGGCGCGCTGGCCGAGCGGCTCGGCTACGCCCATTACTTCCTCTTCGCGCTGAGCCTCGCCATCCCGGGCGTCCTTTCAGCCTGGTGGGCGAAGCGGCACTTCGAGGAAACCTGATCAGGCCTTCGGCAGGACGACCAGTTCCTGCTCGAACTTCGGGTCGAGGAAACGTCGGGCGAAGGCCTGGACGGAGGCTTCGTCGGTCAGCGCCATGCGGCGTTCCCACTCGGCGTCGAAATTGGCCCCGAGGCCGGCGACCTCGCGGACGAGCGCGCCCTGCATGCGGGCGCCGGCGGATTGGCGGCCTTGACGGCGCGAGACGCGCATGCGGCGCTTGGCGTCCGCGATCTCCTCCTTGCCGAACTTACCCGCCCGGAGACGATCCAGTTCGAGACGCATCTCCTTCACGACGTCCTGGGCGGAAGCGGGCGCAGTGCCGGCATAGAGGTAGAACATGCCCTGATCGACGACCTCGACGCGGGTGGCGCCGACGAAATAGGCCATGCCCTTCTCCTCGCGCACCCGGCGGAACAGGCCGCTGGCCATGCCGCTCAGGAGCTCCTCGGTGACGTTCGCCGCGACGACCTCGTCGGGCGCGAAACCGCAGTGCGGGAAAGCCAGGGCGACGACGGCCTGCTCGCCGGTGGCGTGCTCCTGTAGGCGGGCGGCCGGCGAAGGCTGGTGCAATGGCAGTACCTTGCGGGCGAAAGGCGCTTTCGGCAGGGAACCGAAACGTCGCGCGATGAATTCCATGACCGCGGCGCGATCGAAGGCTCCGCTGACGCCGACGACGACGTTATCCGCCACGACCAACGAACGGTGCAAGGCGGACAGGTCTTCGGGCGCGATGCGGGCCAAGGTCTCGGGCGTGCCGCAGGCGTCGATGGCCAGGGGATGGGCCCCGAAATACTGACGCTGCAGGCGTAGGCGCGCCTTCTCGACGATGTCGTCCTCGGCTTCGCGGCAGGCGCTGATCAGCGCGGCGCGCTCGGTCTCGAAAGTCTCAGGCAGGAGCCTGGGCATCAGGACGCCGTCCGCCACCAATTCGGCGAGCGGGCCGAAGTCGGAACTCAACGCTTCCCCCCAGAGGCCGCACGAGACCTGCGAACCATGGTCCGCGAAGGTCGCGCCGAGCCCGTCGACGAGCTGGGCGACCTCTTCCTTGCTGCGAACGGCGGTGTCGCGGGCGAAAAGCGTGCCGAGCAGTCCGGTGGTACCGCGCTTGGCTTCCTCTTCGTAGGCGACGCCGGCGGCGAGAAACACCCCCAGGCCGGCCTTGGGAATCGTCTCGTCGTGCTGTAGGACCACGCGGACGCCATTGTCCAACGTAAGGGTCTCGAAACGGTCAGGCGTGGCCACGGCGGCGGGGCCGTCGGCGGCGGCGGGGACCTTGGCGGAACGCATCGTTCCGAAGGTGACGTTGTCCGGCCGGAGCCATTTACGGGCTTCGCGGGTCAGGTCTTCGGCGGTGAGGCGGGCCAGGTGCTCGACCCCTCGCTGGGGCCAGGCGATATCGTATCCGATCGTCGCCGCATGGGCGACGCGGCTGGTCAGGCCATGGATATTCTTCTGGCCGTTGACCATCCCCACCACGGACTGGCGGCGCACCTTCGCGAACTCATCGGCGGTGACGCCGCGTTGGAGAAGTCCGTCCATGACTTCAGCGATGGCACGCTCCACGACGGAAGCATCCGACCCGGCCTCGCCGCTCCAACTGCACCAGGCCAGACCGAGGTCGCGGATGCCGAAGCCAGAGGCATCAATGGCGTGCACGAGCTTACGCTTTTCGCGGAGTTCGCTCCACAGCAAGGAGCTGTTACCGGCGCCGAGCACGCCGAGGAAGAGGTCCGTCGCAAGACGGCCTTCGTCGAAATATCCCGGGATCCGCCAGCTGGAGACGCCCTTCACGGTGCTGACTTCGCGCACGAGATCGGCGCGGCGGACCCCGCCCTGCGGCGGTTCGAACTGGTCCGGGGCCTCCGCGATCGGCCGGCGGGCGAAACGTCCGAACCAGCGCTCGGCGGAGGCGAAGGCCTCCTCCGGAGGCATGCCGCCGCCGAGGGCGAGGACGACGTTCGCAGGCGCGTAACGGCCCGCATGATAGGCACGGAGGTCGTCGGGCGTGATACGGATGAAGAGATCACGGTGGCCGATGACGGGCTGGCGGAACGCGTGCGAACGTACGGCCTCCTCGAGGACCGACTTCGCGAGCACCTGGTCATGCTCGTCGTCGCACATGGCGATCTCGCGCAGGATGACTTCCCGCTCCATCTTGGCGTCGGCGTCCGTGATCAGCGGATCGAAGACCATGTCGGCGATGGCTTCCATCGCGGTCTCGAAACCTTCCTGCGGCGCGTCGACGTAGTAGACCGTCCGGTCGAAGGTCGTGTAGGCGTTCGAGGAACCGCCGCTGCGATGGATGGCCTCGGTCAGTTCGCGGTTCGTGAAACGTCCGGTCCCCTTGAACACCATGTGCTCGAGATAATGCGAGATACCGGAGCCTTCCCAGCGGCCTTCATGGATGCTGCCCGTGCGCACCCAGGCCTGGACGGTGCAGAGACCGATGCCCGGGCGGTGCGAATAGATCACCTCGAGACCGTTGGCGAGGACCCGGCGTTCGGGCACGGGGCCGGCGATCTGGGCGAAAGTCAGGCCTTCGAGGGTGGGCATGGGGTGGATGTATGCCCTTCCCCCGACGGGGCGCAAGTGCGACCCTGACCTGGCGCCGGAGCACTCTGACATTGAAAACGCCGACCGGCCTCCGTATCACCGACCTTCATTCGTCGCGCTCCGCGGCCCGCCCTCCCTCTCCCCTGTCCTTTCGATGTATATTCCGCCAGAAATCCGAGCCAATCTCGACGAAATCGAACGCCGTGCCGGCTACCTCTGGAAGTTCCTCGACGTCCCCGGCAAGCAGGCCGCGATCGCCAAGCTCGAAGAGCAGATGGGAGCCCAGAACTTCTGGGACAGCCAGAAGGCCGCCCAGAAGGTCATCTCGGAGTGCAACGGCTACAAGAACATCGTCGCCCCGCAGATCGCGTTTCGTCGCCAGATCGAAGACGCCAAGACCCTCGCCGAACTGATCACCGAGTCCCCGGACGGCACCGCCGACGCCGAAGTCGAGGAACTCCGCAAACTCGCCACCGACCTGCTCGCCGCCGTCTCCGACCTGGAGATCGCCTCGTTCCTTTCCGGCCTGCACGATCGCTCGAACGCCATCGTCACCGTCAAGGCCGGCGCCGGCGGCACGGAGTCCAACGACTGGGCCGACCTCCTCTACCGCATGTACACCCGCTGGGCCGAACGCCGAGGCTTCAAGGTCGAGGTCGAAGACATCGCCGAAGGCGAAGGCGCCGGCATCAGCCAGGCCACCTTCCGCCTCGAAGGCCCCAACGCCTACGGCTACGTCAAGGCCGAGCGCGGCGTCCATCGCCTCGTCCGCATCTCGCCCTTCGACGCGAACGCCCGCCGCCATACCTCCTTCGCCTCGGTCGACGTCGTCGCCGAGATCGACGATGACATCGACGTCGAGGTGAACGAAGCGGACCTGCGCGTCGACGTCTACCGTTCCAGCGGCAAGGGCGGCCAGCACGTCAATAAGACCGAATCCGCGGTGCGGCTCACGCACATCCCTACGGGTATCGTGGTGGCCTGCCAACGCGAACGCTCCCAGGTCAAGAACCGTGCCCTGGCGATGAAGATCCTCCGCGCCCGCATCTACGAGAAGACCATCGACGACAAGCGCGCCGAGATGGAGAAATATTACGGCGAGAAGGGCGACATCGGCTGGGGCAACCAGATCCGCTCGTACGTCTTCCAGCCTTACCAGATGGTCAAGGACCTCCGCACCGGGGTCGAGACGGGCAACATCCAGGCGGTCATGGACGGCGACATCGACGCCTTCATCAACGGCTGGCTCCGCGCCGGCGGCCCGCGCACGCGCAATAAGGACATCAAGATCGAGGACTAAGTCCTCCGCGTCATGCCCACCCGGGAAATCCTCCGTCAGAAGCTCCTCGATACCCCGCTGTTCGCGGAGAAGATCTGGAAGCTTTCGCCGGAGCCGTGGGCCCTGACCGAAGCCCAACTACGTGACCTGAAGCGTATCGGCGCGGCGTGCCTGAGCTACCACCGAGCGCTCGAACGCCTTTACGTCCGTTCCTTCTCCGGAAAGAAGATCCTCCGTAACCGCGAGGTCTACGCCCCTTGGGTCGCCGAATACCTCGACCGCTATAAGCCCGCCGGCCTCGTGGCCCATGGCCGCCATCGCGCCGTCAAGCACCAGTGCCCCGTCGTCCTCCGGCCGGACCTCCTCATCACGGAGCAGGGTTTCACGATGACGGAGCTGGACAGCGTCCCCGGCGGCGTCGGCCTCACGGCCTACCTCAATGAGGTGTACGCCGAGGATTACCCAGGCGTCATCGGCCGCACCAGCATGCCTGACCGCTTCATGTCCGCGCTGGGCCGACTGACCCCGAAGGAGAAATTCCCGTTGGTCGCCATCGTCGTCAGCGAAGAAGGCGCGACCTACCGTCCGGAATTCGAGTGGCTCGGCGAGAAACTGCGCACGCTCGGCCACGATGTGCACGTCGTCGAACCCTCCCAGGTCATGCAGATGGGTGACGGCTCCTACGTTCCCGTCGATGGCGCGCCGCGACGCGTCGACATCCTCTACCGCTTCTTCGAGCTCTTCGACCTCGCCAACGTCAAGGGCGCCGACGGGATCTTCAACGCGGTCGAAGCCGGCACGCTGACGCTGACGCCGCCGATGAAGGCCTTCCAGGAGGAGAAGCTCGGCTTGGCCCTGCTCCACCATCCGCAGCTCGCCGAATTCTGGAAGGAGAACCTGCCGGAAGACCACCACGAGGCCTTGTTCCGCATCGTGCCGCAGACCTGGATCATGGAGAAGACCGAGCTGCCGCCGACCGCCGTGCTCCACGCCCCGGGCGTCAACGGCCGCCCGATCCGCGAATGGGCCGAGCTCGCCGAGGCCTCCCAGCGCGAGCGCAACCTGATCATCAAGGCCAGCGGCTTCCACGAGACCGCCTGGGGCGCCCGGAGCGTGACCCTCGGCAGCGACGTCTCCCGCGACGAATGGCTCGAGGCCATCGAGGAGGCCCTGAGCCCGGACAACGAGACCTTCCACGTCATGCAGGCCTACCACAAGCCCTCGCGACTGACCCATCCGGTCTACGCCGACGACGGCGCGGTCGTGCCGGCCGAAGGCCGCGTCCGCCTCTGCCCCTACTTCTTCGTGGACGGGGATACGACCGAGCTTTCCGGCATCCTCGCGACCTTCTGCCCCGCGGATAAGAAGATCATCCACGGGATGAGCGACGCGGCCCTGCTGCCCTGCCGCGTCGTCGGCTGAGCCCCCTGCCTCGCCTTGCTTCCGACCGGCTTTGCGGCCAAGGTAGGCCCATGAGACTCCTCGCCCTCGGCCTGCTCTCTCTTCTTGGCCTCTTCGACGACCTTGCGGCCGCCGTGCGCACCAAGGTCGACCTGGTCAACCTGACGCCCGACGTCCGGCCGGGAGAGAAGGCACTCATCGCGATGCGCTTCCGCTGCGACCCGCACTTCCACATCTACTGGAAGAACCCCGGCGACGCGGGTCAGTCGCCCACCGTCGAATGGCAGGAGAAGTCCGGGGCGACGATCGGCGACTTCGTCTGGCCCGGCCCGAAGATGCTCGACCAATCCGGCGTGTACAACTTCGTCTACGAAGACGAGACCCTGCTGCTGATGGAAGTGTCCGTCCCGGCCGGCGCGAAAGGCAACCTGACCTTCAAGGGCAAGGCCGAGTGGCTCGAGTGCGATGACACCGGCTGCTGGCCGCATGACAAGCAGGTCGAGCTGACGGTGAAGGTCGGCCCGGGCAACACGGCTTATGAATACGACAGCAAGCTCTACCCCGCCCTCCGCGCCCGCCTGACGACCACGGCTTCCACCGACGGCAAGTCGCTCACGGTCGTCGTCCCCGCCGGCGAGAAGCTCGCGCAGATCTGGTTCCCCGAACGCAACTTCATCGCCCCGACGGCGACGGCCAAGCAGAAGCAAGCCGACGGCAAGGTGACCTTCGACCTCGCCGACGCCACCGAGAAGCTCGACTCGGGCGAGCTCGTCTTCACGACCCGCGCGGCCGACGGCGGCTTCGTCGACATCAAGGCGGTGCTGGGTTCCGCGCCTTCCAAGGCCGCGCCTGGGCCGGCCGCCACGCCGACGAAGACGACCGGCGAATGGCTGCCCTGGTCTCCGGAAGCGCAGGCCAAGGCCCTCGCCGAAGGCAAGACGGTCTACGTGGACTTCACCGCGCGCTGGTGCGCGACCTGCCAGATCAACAAACGGGTCTACACCCAGGGCGACGTCTCCAAGGCCCTCGCCACCGCCGGCGTGGTGATGCTCAGGGCCGATTGGACGAAGAAAGACGAGGTCATCGCGCAGGAGCTCGGCAAATACGGCCGCACCGGCATCCCGCTCAACGTCTTCCTCAAGACCGGCCAGCCTCCCGCGATCCTCTCCGAGGCGCTCACCGGCACCGAAGTGCTGGCCGCCCTGAAGTCGGTCAGCGAGGGCAAACCCTACCAGGCCGAGACGACCACGCACCCGTTCTTCATCTGGATGCTGCTGGCGTTCGGCGGCGGTTTCCTGCTCAACCTGATGCCCTGCGTCTTCCCGATGATCGGCCTCAAGGTCCTCGGCTTCGCCAAGGAAGCCGGCGCCTCGCGCCGCACCGTGGTCCTCAACGGCCTCCTCTATTCCGCCGGCGTGATCGTGAGCTTCCTCGCGCTCGCGCTTCTCATCATCGGCCTCAAGTCCGGCGGCTCCTCCGTCGGCTGGGGCTTCCAGATGCAGTCACCCGGCTTCGTGCTGGGTACGTGCGTGCTGATGATCGTCCTCGGACTCAGCCTGGCCGGCGTGTTCGAAATCGGCACCGGACTTGGCGGCGTTTCCGCCGGCGACGGCGAAGGTCGCACCAAGACCTTCCTGTCCGGCGTGCTGGCGACGGTCGTCGCGACGCCGTGCACCGCGCCCGGACTCGGAGCCGCCCTGGGTTTCGCCTTGGACAAGGAACGCACGACCTCGGAGACTTTGCTCTTCTTCGTCGTGATCGGCCTGGGCATGGCCCTCCCCTATTTGCTGCTCTCGATCTTCCCTCGCCTTGCGTCGATGCTGCCTCGCCCCGGCGAATGGATGGAATCACTGAAGCAGGGCATGTCCTTCCCGCTCTTCGGCTACGCGCTGTATCTCCTCTGGGTGCTCAACGCCCTCGTCGAAGACGCCGCCTGGGTGCGCGACGCCTCCCTCGGCCTCGCCGTGATCGCCACGGCCTGCTGGGTGCTCGGACGCTGGGGCGCCTTACATCGCGCCGACCGCGAACGCCTCACGGCCAAGCTGTCCTCGGGCGCGCTGTTCATCGGCACGCTCGCCTACCTCTACGCCACGTTACCCTGAGCGTCCGCCGACCCCGACCAACAAGCAGGCCCGCCGGATGGCGGGCCTGCTTGTTGGTCGTCAGGTCAGGCTCAGAGAGAACCCAGATCGTTGACGGGGGCGGGGGCGGAACCGCCGGCGGCCGGAGCCGGAGCCGGAGCGGCGACGGGACGGTTGGCGGATGGGGCGCCGCGATAGTTCACGTCGACGACGAGGGCCTTGCGGTCCTTCGCGCCGGACTGGCGACCGGCGGCGGACTTGTCGGCGTGCTGGGAACCCAGGGCCATGATCTCGCTGTCGGCCGAGTTGGCGCCGAGACCGGCGAGATAATCGCGGACGGCCTGGGCGCGACGGTCCGAGAGACCGAGGTTGTATTCTTCGGTGCCGAAATGGTCGGTGTAACCCGCGATGATGACCTTGGTGCCCTTGACGCGACCGGCGATGGCGTCCAGCTTGCCGCGCTCGGAGGCCGAGACGTTGTAGCGATCGAACTCGAAATACACGGTGGCGAGGATGGCCTCGGGCGGGATGTTGTTGTTGCGGATGGCGTCGGCCATCACGTCGTAGCCGGTCGGACGGAAATCCAAGCCGGTACCGCCGCCGTTGGCGTTGCCGCCCTGACCGTTCGACAGAGGCTGGAAACCGGCAGGGATACGGGAGGTGCAACCCACGACGAGGGCGGAAAGGGCCAGAAGGAAGGTGAGACGCTTCATGATGTGGCGTGAATAAAAGAACAGCAGGCGGGGCTGGGCAAGCCTTGTCTCCTCAGTAGCGAGGCACCTTGGGGTCGACCTTCAGGGACCAGGCGTCGATGCCTCCCTGCAGGTTGGAGACGCGAGCGTAGCCCTTGGACCGGAGGAACTGGGTCACCTTCATGCTCCGGCCTCCGTGATGGCACTGCACCAGCACCCAGACGTCCGTCGGGACCTCGGCCAGGCGGGACGGGACGGCGTTCATCGGGATCAGGCGGGACCCGTCGATGCGGCAGACGGCATATTCGTCAGGTTCGCGCACGTCCAGCAGGACGGGCGGGTTGGGGCCGGAAAGAAGGCGACTGGCTTCTTCGACGGTGATTTCGAGCGGGGTTTCGGACATGGTGGGAGAGGTGGGAGCGGCGCAGACGACGGGGGCATAGGCGCCCTTTTCAAGGCCAAGGATGGTGGCGGCTGGGCCGCAACTCGGGCAGGCAGGATCGGGCGCCAAGGCGAGCCGGCGAGAACTGCCGGCTTCGACATCGACCACGAATAGCTGGGATTGGTTCCGTCGTCCGAGCAGGATCGAGATGCCCTCGGAGGCCATCCATGAGCCGATGACGCCGCAGGTCGCCCCGAAGACGCCTGCATCCGCGCACGTAGGCACCGAGGCGGCGTCGGGGATCACGGGATAAAGGCAGCGGTAACAGCCGGCCCCGGGCAGGAAGACGCCGACCTGACCGGTCGAACGGAGGACGCTGCCATGGACCAAAGGACGTCGGCCGAGCACGCAAGCGTCGGCGGCGAGGAAGCGGGTCGCGAAATTATCGGTCCCGTCGATGACCAGGTCGTGACGCGCGACGAGGTCGGCGGCGTTCTCGACGGTGAAGCCCTCCGGATGCAAGGCGACCTTGAGGCCGGGATTGATTTCGCCCAGGGCTTCGGCCGCCGAAACGGTCTTCGGCAGGCCCAAGGTGTCGAACCCATGGACGACCTGGCGGTGCAGGTTGGAGATTTCGACCTTATCGGGGTCGGCGATGCCGATGTGGCCGACGCCGGCCGCGGCCAGATACAGACCGACCGGTGACCCAAGGCCGCCGGCGCCCAGGATCAGCACCTTGGCCTCGCGCAGGCGAAGCTGACCCGACTCCCCTACCCCGGGCAGACGAATCTGCCGTGAGTACAAGGCCCTCTCGTGGTCGCTGAGGCGCTGGTCCGCGGACATGCGGACAGTCGAACCCCCGCGGCGAGCGGTGTCAAACCGCCCCTTCCACGTGTCGGATTGAATATTCGTCCAAGGTAGCCCAACTTGAGCCCGTGGCACAGGTCTTCCTCGGCATCGATTACGGCTCCCGACGGGTCGGGCTCAGCCATGCCGACGAGCTGGGCTTCGCCTTCCCCCTGGCCGCGGCGGTCGCCGAGAGCGCCGAGGAACGCTTCGCCCAGATCGGCAAGGAGATCGCCCGCCTCAAGGTGACCCTCCTCGTGCTGGGCTACCCTCTTTCGGTCGAAGGCGAACGGACGAAGCGCTGCGACGAAGTCGATGCGTTCGCCGCCGAACTGACCCGTCGTTTCGGCCTTCCCGTCGAGAAAGTCGACGAAGCCCTGACCAGCCAGGCGGCCGACGAGCTGGGCGGACGCAAGGCCCGCTCGGCCCATGAGCGCAAGCAGCAGGCCAGGACCGGCGAACGCGATTCCCGCGCCGCCGCCGTGCTGCTCCAGGACTTCCTCAACAGCCGAGGCATCGGCGCCTGACATGCCTCCTGCGAAGCCCAAGAAGCCTTTCACGCCGAAGCTCGAACGCTTCCTCGCGACCGTGGCTTACGACGGCACCGACCACATCGGCTGGCAGGTGCAGAACGGCCGTCTTTCGATCGAAGGCGAGCTCGAGGAACGCCTCTCGCGCATCCTCAAGACGCCCATCGACATCCATGGCAGCGGGCGCACCGACTCCGGCGTCCACAGCGTCGGGCAGCGCTTCCACTTCGACGCCTTCTGGCCGCACCCGTGCAGCTACCTCGTGCACGCCATCAACTCCTGCGAGCAGAACGGCATCCTCGTGACGCACCTGCAGCGGGTCGCGCCCGGCTTCCACTGCCGGTGGCACGCCAACGGCAAGCGCTACCGTTACGAGATCTGCGACGGCTATCCGCCGCCCTGGGAGGCGCGCTACTGCCTCGGGCTGGGCAGCAAGACCGTCGACGTGAGGCTCATGCGGCAGGCCGCCAAGCTGCTGCTCGGCAAGCATGACTTCTACGCCTTCGGCGCGAACCACGGCCAAGGCATGGAGAAGGAGAATCCGGTCAAGGAGCTGCGCCGGCTCGACGTCCGTCGCCGCGGCAAGCGGATCACCGTCATCGCCGAAGGCAGCGGCTTCCTCTACAAGATGGTCCGACGCCTCGTCGGTGGTCTCCTGCGCGTAGGCGAAGGCAAGATGCCGCCCGGACGCCTCGTGGAATACCGCAAGGAGCGCGTGATCACCTCCGAGGTCCCGACGGCGCCCGCCCGCGGACTCTTCATGGAGAAGGTGTATTTCGAGCCTGATTCATTCCGCCATCCGCGCCCGTTGCGCAGCCGCAACGCTACCGATCTCAGCGCCGAGTGAAGGCCTTAATCTCCGGTTAAGCCGTCGGGAGTTATGATGGGATGATGTCCTCCTTGCTTTCACGCCTCGGCGCCTCGCTCCTCCTGGCCTGCCTCGCGACCACGCTGGCCGCGGCGCCTGACGCACCGCGCAAAGGCGGCAAAGGCAAAGGCGGCCAAGGCCCGCCCGCCGGCTCCGTCGACCTCGTCGACGCCGCGAAGCCCGCCGCCAAGGATCCCAACTTCCGGCTGACCAGCCCCGCCGTGAAGGACGGCGAAAAGCTCCCGGTGGAGTTCACGGGAGACGGCGCGAGCGCCAGCCCTCCGCTGAACTGGAGCGGCATACCGCGCGGCACGCAGAGCCTCGTGCTGATCATGCACCACCTCGACCCCGGGGGTAAGACCAAGGTCTATTGGCTCATGCATGACATCGACCCCAAGACCTCGGGCGCGGCGAAGAACGCGGCCGACTTCGGCCAGATGGGCGTGAGCACGGTCCACGACCGGGTGGAATACGCGCCGCCCCACTCCCAAGGACCCGGCGAGAAACGTTACGTGCTCACCCTCTTCGCCCTATCGGCGAAGCCGGATCTCACCAAGGCCGAACAGCCGCTGAACTTCGAACCCTTGCTGGCGGCGATGAAGGGCAAGGTCCTGGCCGCGACGGACCTCACGGTGCTATACGTCAGGCCCGCGGGCTCAGGCGCCGCAGAGCCGGGACGTCCGCCCCGCAAGTGACGTTTGGGATGGAAGCCCCATCGGTCCCCGCGTAGGCATAGGCATGCGGCGTCTCGCCCTTCTCTGCCTCGCGCTGGTCGTTCCCGGCCTGCTTTCCGCCCATCCGGAATGGAAGGAAGCCAACTGCCTGGGCGTGGTGGACGAGTCAGGCAAGCTCACCCTGACCATCAAGTTCGACGTGCCGTCTTTCCTCGTCGGACAGACCTCCAAGGACGCGCCAATCAAGGCGCTCGATGAGCTCATGCTCACGCCGGGCAGGCTGGCGGATTCGATCGACCCGGGCCGCAGCCGCCTTCGCGAAGGCATGCGCCTTGAAGTGGACGGCCGCGCGGTGCCGATCGACCTCGAGGCCTTCCCTACCGCGGAGGCCATCGCGACGACTTCCGCCAAACAAGGCGAAGCCGACCGCTACCCGGTGATGCTCAACGCGCGGCTTTCCGCCCGGCTGCCGGCCAAGGCCGCCCGGCTCCGGCTGAGTTTCCCGCCGACGCTCGGGACGGTCTTCGTGAACCTGCGCAAGGGCATGGAATACCAGGTGGTCATGGCCGCCACCGCCGCGTTTCCGGCCGAATTATCATTAGGCGAAGCCGCCGAGGTCGCTCCGTCGGACACCATCCGGACCCTTTTCCTGGACGGCTTCGACCATGTCCTGCCGGATGGATGGGATCACTGCCTGTTCATGCTCGCGATGTTCCTCGGCGCCGCGAGCCTCGGCCAGGCCCTGCGCCGCTCGCTCGTCTTCACGCTCGGCCACAGCATCACCCTGACGGCCGTGGCGATGGGCTGGCTGGGACGACCCGGGCCTTGGATCGAGCCTTTGATCGCGCTTACCATCGGCGTCAGCGCCTGGCTGGCCTTCCGCGGAAAGCTGCAGGAACGCTCCGCGTTGACCTTGCCGGCGATCTTCGGCCTCGTGCACGGCCTCGGCTTCGCCGCGGCCGTCTCCGACAATCTCGCGGACTGGTCCGCCGGCGACATCGTCCTGATCCTCATCGGCTTCAACCTCGGGGTCGAAACCGCCCAAGCCCTCGTCATCGGCGTCGCCGCGACGACGTCATGGGCGCTGCAGAAGGCCCGCCTGCCCGACGCCAAGCTACGCCAGGCCCTGAGCCTGGCGGTCGCGCTCATCGGCTTCGGTGTGTTCGTGTCGCGTCTGCTCGGGCTGGGCTGATCAGAGACGGCCGACGGGGCGCTTGCCGGCGTCCAGACGCTTCCGCTCGCTTTCGGCGAAAGCCTGCATCTCCTTGACCACTTCCGGCTGGGCGGCCGCCAGATCCTCCTTTTCGCCGGGATCTTTCTCGAGGTCGTAGAGCGCAAAGCCGATCTGACGCTGGTGCGTCTTGGCCGGATAGCCATCCAGCTCGGCCGGGATCATGTCGACGTAACTGCGATAAGCATGCGGAAGGTGGAGCTTCCACTTGCCCTTGCGGACGGCCTCGAGTCGGTCGCCGTAATAATAGGCGAAGGAATCGCGGGTCGTCGGCTTCTCGGACTTGAGCACCGGCATGAACGAGACACCATCGATTTCGTTCTTCGGCGCCGGCGCCTCGGCGGCCGCGAGAATGGTCGGAACGACGTCGATGTTGGCGGCCAACGCGTCGGTGACGGTGCCGGGCTTCACGACGCCGGGCCACCTCACGATGAAAGGAACGCGGACCCCGCCCTCGAAGGTCGTACCCTTGCCCTCGCGGAAGGGGCCGGCCGAACCGGCATGCCGGCCGAAGTTCAGCCAAGGACCGTTGTCGCTGGTGAAGATCACCAAAGTGTTGTGGGCGACGTTCTTGGCGCGCAGGGCGCCCATGACGGCGCCGACCGCGCGATCGAGGTCGGCCAAGGTGTCGGCATAAGGGGTGGCATGCTTGCCCTTGAAATCGACCGAAGCGCCCAGAGGGACGTGCGGCATGGAGGTCGCCAGATAGAGGAAGAAGGGTTTGGCCTTGCCGGCGTTGTCCCGGATGAAACGGACCGAGCGAAGCCCCTGCGAAGAGGTCATCGCATCCATATCGGACCAGTCGCGGGTGTGCCCCATCAGGACCCCGTTCACGTAACGGGGGAGCTCCGGATACATCTTGCGCCGGCTTTCATCCGCCATGCCGTAGCCGCGGGGCCACATGTCGTTGGAATAAGGCGTGATCATGGACTCATTGAAACCATGGGCAGGAGGCAGGAACTTAGGCGCGTCTCCCAAATGCCACTTGCCGATGACGCCGGTACGATAGCCCGCCTTCTGCAGCAAAGTCCCCAAAGTCTCCTCGTCGTTACTGAGGCCGATCTTCGCGTTCGGACCCAAAGCGACGCCGCCGAGGCCCAGACGATTGGGGTAGCAGCCGGTCATCAGGGCCACCCGCGAGGAGGTGCAGACCGCCTGGGTGGCGAGGAAGTTGGTGAAGCGCAGGCCGTCCTTGCTCAGTTGGTCGATGTTCGGCGTGGGGTTCTGCTTGGAGCCATAACAGCCAGGATCAGCCCAACCCATGTCATCGCACATGATCAGGACGATGTTCGGGCGGGACGCGAACAGGGATGCCCCTAATAGGAGCATAAGGAGTGCCGGGGTAAGCCTCATGCTTCCTATGACTAGGGTGAAAACCCTAGTTTCCAAGAATTAAAAACGGTAAATTTCCGTCAGGGCAGACGCAGCCCGAGCTCGGCGCAGACCGCCGGATGCTTGCGAGCCTTGTTGATGAATTCATCGACCCCGAAATCAGCGACGATGAAGTCGCCGTAACGGAACGACGGACACTTTGACTGTCCGGTCAGCGAGACCAGCTGACGCATCTGATGCATGTCGGCGGTGACGTCGCGGACGTCGAGCCTGACGCCCTGGGCTTCGAAATAAGCCAGGGCTTCGACGCACCAAGGACAGCTGGGTTTGACGTAAAGGATCGGGAGCGGCTGAGGCATGACGAAAAACAAGCGAGCCCACGGAGGTTTAGCAAGCGGAGAGCCCGACCCCACCCGAGACATTGACACCCGCCGCTCGCCTGCTGGAAATGAGGCAACCCCATGGAAACCATACACGGAGCTCCCAGCCACACCCTGCGCACCGCCGAAGTCGAACTGGCCGTCACGCAGACCGCGGGCCACCTCGCCCCGGTGACGTTCCATCTGCCCGGCATCAAAGCCAGCCCTTACTCCCTTTCACCCTGGACGCCGACGCAGATCGACCAGTCCCTGCCCAATCTCCTGACCTATCTTCGCGGCGACTTCCTGTGCCTGCCCTTCGGCGGCCAGCAGAAAGGCCCGCCCCACGGCGACACCGCCAACGCGGCCTGGCAACTCGTCTCCGCCGACGCCACCTCGCTCAAGCTCACGCAGACCGGCGCCGACACCGGCGCGACCGTCGCGAAAAACTTCACGCTCATCCCGGGGCAGCATGCGATCTACGCCGAGCATGTCATCACGAACCTCGAAGGCCGCTGGAACTACGGCAACCATCCCGTGCTCGACCTCTCGCAAGTACCCGCCGGCGGGGCGCGCATCGCCACGAGCCCCTTCCGCTTCGGCTCGGTCTACGCCGGCGAGTTCTCGAATCCTGCGGCCGGCGAGACCGGCCTGCTCAAGCCTTCCGGTGAATTCACCTCGCTCAAGTCCGTCCCGATGAAGGATGGGTCGCTGACCGACCTCACGCGCTACCCCGCTCGCGCCGGCAGCGACGACCTCATCATGCTGGTCAATGCGCCGGCGACCGAAGCCCAGCCCTTCGCCTGGACCGCCGTGACCTTCCCGGGCTTCGTCTGGTTCTCCCTGAAGAACGTGACGGACTTCCCCTCCACCCTCTTCTGGCTGTCCAACGGCGGCCGTCCCGGCCACCCCTGGGAGAAGCGCCATCTGGGCCGCCTCGGCTTGGAAGAGGTCTGCTCCCACTTCTGCGACGGCGTCGATATCGCCCGCGAAGACCGCCTTGCCGCGAAGGGCATCCCGACCAGCCGACTGTTCCGCAAGGACGAGCACGTCCGGCTGCCCCTGATCCAGGCCGCCGCCGCGGTCCCCGCCGATTTCGGACAGGTCCAGGGCATCGTCCCGGCCGGACCGGAAGCCGTCCGGATCACGGGCGAAAACGGCCAGGCCGTCACCTGCCCGATTAATTGGCAGTTTTTGAAGTCCTAAGTCGGCTTACTCAATTCTTGTCCCTGTCCGTGGAGTCGCCTAAATCCGACCTCCCCGACCCTCCTTTCCCCCCAACATGTCCTCCCCTAAGATTGTCCAAGATCTCTCCACCAAGAAGAGCGGCGTCGCCTCTCTCGTGGAGAAGGAACTCGCCAAGACCGGCGGCCTGCTGCGTCTGGCCCCGTGCTGGGTGCCGCGCTCCTTCCTCCAGCCCGGCAAGCGCCTCAAGCTCCACCCGGATGACCTTTACGCCTTCGGCCTGAGCCGCGGCGGCATCGACGAACGCTGGTTCGCTTCCACCACCGAGGCCGCCAACGACAACCGCACCCCCGACGAAGGCCTGTCCTACGTCGTCATCGGCCAGACCCGGTTCACGCTGAAGCAGGCCGTCAAGGAATGCGGCGCCGCGCTCATCGGCTCGAAGATCTGGAACAAGTACAAGAAGTGGCCGGTGTACTCCAAGTTCTTCGACAACATGGGTCCGATCCCGCACCACATGCACCAGAACGCCAAGCAGGCCAAGCTGCTCGGCCTCGAAGGCAAGCCGGAGTCCTACTACTTCCCGCCCCAGCACAACAACGTCGGCAACAACTTCCCCTACACGTTCATGGGCTTCGAGCCCGGCACGACCAAGGCGCAGGTCCGCGAGTGCATCGCCAACTGGCACAAGGGCGACAACAAGATCCTCGCCCTCTCCAAGGCCTACAAGCTCGAGCCCGGCACCGGCTGGCTCATCGACCCTTGCATCCTCCACGCCCCGGGCTCGCTCTGCACCTATGAGCCGCAGTGGGGTTCCGACGTGTTCGGCATGTACCAGAACCTCGTCGAAGGCCGCGAAGTACCGTGGGCCCTCCTCGTCAAGGACATGCCGAAGTCGAAGCACAAGGACGTCGACTTCATCGTGGACCAGCTCGACTGGGACAAGAACGTCGACCCGAACTTCAAGGACAACCACTACCTCGAGCCGGTCGTCTCCGTCCAGGGCAAGGGCTACGTGGACAAGTGGATCGTCTACGGCAAGGTCGACAAGTTCCAGTACTTCACCGCGAAGGAGCTGACCGTCGAGCCGGGCGCCGAGTGCACCATCACCGACAAGGGCGCCTACGGCCTCATCTGCGTCCAGGGCTCCGGCACGATCAACGGCCAGGTCCTCAACAGCCCGAAGCTCATCCGCTTCAACGAGCTGACCGAAGACGAATACTTCTGCACCGAAGCCGGCGCCAAGAAAGGCGTGACCTTCCGCAACACCTCCACCACCGAACCGCTGGTCTGCCTGCGCTACTTCGGACCGGAAGTGAACCCGGACGCCCCCGCCATGGGCGCCTACAAGAAGGCCAAGAAGAAGTAAGCCCTCCACCTTATGCACGAACCCCACCCCACGACCATGAAACTGCACAACGCAATGTGGCCCGGCCTCGTCGGCAAGGAGCCTGACACCGACCACCCGCCGATCTCGCTCGAGCACATGCTCGACATGACCGTCGCCGCCGACGTCGACGGCCACAAGTTCGACGGCGTCGACCTGTTCCTGTTCCACCCGCACACCGACCCCGACATCTCCGAGGACAACCTCAAGAAGATGGCGGACCTCATCGCCGCCAAGGGCCTGAAGGTCGGCTCGCTCGTGGCCCCCGTCTGGGGCGGCACGGTGGGTGACTCCGCGATGGGCACCGACGAGCAGCAGCAGAAGTTCCTCCTCGCCATCGAGAAGGCCTGCCGCATCGCCAAGCTCCTCAACCAGCACGGCGTCCGCCAGTACGGCGTCATCCGCGTGGACTCCGCCGAGTTCGGCGTGCAGAAGTGGCGCGAGAACCCGAAGGCCAACACGGCCCGCATCGTCGACAC
>Ga0222714_10000116_pt1 | contig 93969 bp, 92 predicted proteins | sample C33_3DmetaG_FD_165048 | JGI IMG/M metagenome (GOLD analysis project Ga0222714, IMG submission 165048) | Estuarine water microbial communities from San Francisco Bay, California, United States - C33_3D | ecosystem: Environmental > Aquatic > Marine > Unclassified | place: USA: California...
GAGTTCGAAGCTGAACACGGGGTTCAGGTTGGACTTCGCGGCCTCTTCGGCGGGGTCGCCACCCTGCCAGTAGAGGATGCCGTTGGGCAGGGAATGCTTGGCGCCTTTGCAGAGGAGCTGGCGGGTGTTGTGGACGAAGGTGCGGAGGTCCGCCACGGCGCGGCCGGTGACGAAGTCGTGCTCGTGGTTCATCGTCTCGGCGCGGGCGTTCTTGACGTCGACATTCTTGAGGCCGAGGCGCTCGGCGATGTCGGTGACGACGGTGATCTTCTTGCCGACGGAATCGACGAGCGTGAAGCGGGCCTTCGGGTAGAGGACGGCGAGGATGAGGCCGGGGAAGCCGCCGCCGGTGCCGACGTCCATGACGCGGCAGCCGTCCATGAGTTTGAGGAACTTCACCGCCGCGACGCACGGCGCGTAGTGGTGGCGTTCGAGGTTCTCGATGTCCTTGCGCGAGACCAGGTTGATCTTCTCGTTCCATTCGCGGTGGAGCGCGGCCATGGCGGTCAGCTGCTCCCACTGGGCGGGCGTGACTTCCGGGAAGAGGGCGACGAGGGACTGCATGACGAGGCCGCCAGCGTGTTCCGAGGCGGTCCTGAGGCAAGGACGCCTTTGGCCGGCGCACTTTGCTGTTTCCTTCGGACGGGACTTGGCCAAGCCTAGCCGTCCTATGTTCCACCACGTCGTCTTCTTCTACCTGAAAAAGGACCTCACCGCGGCCCAGCGCTCGGAATTCGAGACCAAGCTCCGCGGCCTCCTCGCCATCAAGAGCATCCACAGCGGCTACGTCGGCGTCCCGAGCAAGCACGCCGTCCGCCCGATCATCGACACCTCCTACGACTTCGCCGAGTTCTTCGTCTTCAGGAACCACGCCGACCATGACGCCTACCAGGTCGACCCGATCCACCAGGCGTTCATCGCCGACTGCAAGGCCTACTGGGATTCCGTCAAGATCTACGACTTCGAATAAGCCGTCAGGTTTAGCGACGAATCAGGCGCCGGACCCCGGCGCCTTTTTTGAGCCCGGGAGGATAAGTCATATCATTTTTATCAATCCGCCGGATGACGGCGGAGGACTCGATTGGGTGAGCTGTATCCAGGTAGGGTTGAGCGTCCTCGCTCAACCGCGGCTGATCAAGGGTGGTCAGCCCTACCACAAGAGAAACCTAGGTCAGCACTGCGTGCCGACCCTGCCTCGAGGCAATCTTCCAGCCGCTTGCCGCTAACCGCTTCCAATCAGGGTCACGGCCATTGTAAACCTCCCCCTACTTCGGGCTTAACAATAGGCGGGGAGAGCCCTAGGACAGGGGTGTGCCGACTGCCACCGCAGCCGCTTCGTCCGCCACGGACGCCCTCGATGCCGCCGACCGGCGCTTCGGGTGGCATCCGTTTACCCAGATGCGGGAGTATCAGGACAACCCGCGCCTCCATCTGGTCCGCGGAGAGGGCAACTGGCTGATCGACGGGGAAGGGAAGCGTTACCTCGACGGCAACGCCTCGGTCTGGACGAACGTCCACGGCCACAACGACCCGGACCTGAACCGCGCCTTGCGCGAGCAGCTCGAGCAGGTCGCTCACGTGACGCTCCTTGGCCTGAACCACCCGGTCGCCACCGGGCTCGCCGAAGATCTCGCCGGACTGACGGGTGGTGCCCTGCCGCGTTGCTTCTATACGGACAACGGCAGCAACGCCATCGAGGCCGCCCTCAAGCTCTCGTTCCAGTATTGGCAGCTCGTCGGCCAGGAGGCCAAGCGCGGGGTCATCTCGATGGAAGGCGCCTACCATGGCGACACCTTCGGCACGATGGCCGTCGGCGAACGCTCCGAGTTCCATCGTCGCTTCAATCCGTGGCTCTTCGCCGCTCAGACTTTCCCCGCGCCGGTCCATGCCGAATGCGCCGGTCAGGTCGCCCGTTCCGACGCCTCTGCGTCGCTCGCCACGCTGAAGGCCATGCTGGAGCGCGATGCCGCCACGACGGCCTGTGTCATCCTCGAGCCCGTCGTCCAAGGCGCCGCCGGCATGGTCCAGCAGCCCGCGGGCTTCGTGAAGGCCGTCGCCGCCCTGTGCCGCCAGCATGGCGTCCACCTCATCCTCGACGAAGTCTTCACCGGCTTTGGTCGCCTCGGCACCCTGACGGCTGCGGAGCGCGAAGGCGTCGTGCCGGACTTCCTCTGCCTCGCGAAGGGCCTCGCTGCCGGTTACCTGCCGCTGGCCGCGACACTGACCTCCGAACAAATCTACGCCGCGTTCCTCGGTAAGTTCTCTGAAGGGAAGACCTTCTTCCACGGGCACACCTTCTCGGGCAACCCGCTCGCCTGCGCCGTCGCCCGCGCGTCGCTGCGTAAGCTGAAGCCCATGCTGGCCTCGGGCCAGGTCGCCGAGCGCGCCACGCTGCTCGGCCGTGAGATGCAGGCCGCCTTTGAAGGACACGCGCACGTGCGCACGTTCCGTCAGCTCGGGCTCACCGGTTCCGTTGAATTCAAGCCGGCCTCCGCCGATCGCTGGCCGACCGACACTCGCGCGGGCTTCCAAGTCGCCTTGGCGGCTCGCCGTCACGGACTCATCATCCGCCCGCTCGGCGATTCGATCCTGTTCGTCCCGCCGATCTCCATCCAAGCCGACGAAGTGAAGCACCTCGTCCGCGCCGTCCGCCTCGCGATGGATGAAGTCCTGCCAAAGCTCAAAGCAGACTAGGGCAGCACGCGGTGCTGCCCCTACCTTTCCCCGATACTCGATACTCTAGACTCCATACTCTAAACCAATGCCAAACCTCACCGAAGCCCGAGCGCTCTACGACCTGCCGCTCAACACGCTGATCTTCAAGGCTCAGCAAGTCCACCAGGCCAACCAGGATCCGGCCGGCGTGCAGCTCTGCACGCTCAAGTCGATTAAGACCGGCGCCTGCCCCGAAGACTGCGCCTATTGCCCGCAGTCCATCCACAACCAGACCGGCCTCGAGAGCGAAGCCCTCATGGAGACGCAGGCCATCCTCGCCGACGCCCGTAAGGCTAAAGCCGGCGGCGCGACCCGCTTCTGCATGGGCGCCGCCTGGCGCCGCGTGAACGATGGCAAGCAGTTCGACAGCGTCCTGAACACCGTCTCCGGCGTGAAGGAGCTCGGCCTCGAAGTCTGCTGCACGCTCGGCATGGTCAGCGAACAGCAGGCTGCCCGCCTCAAGCAGGCCGGTTGCGACGTGTATAACCACAACCTCGACACCTCCCGCGAGCACTACTCCAAGATCATCACCACCCGAACCTACGACGACCGCCTCCAGACGCTCTCGAACGTCCGCAAGGCCGGCCTCGAGGTCTGCTCCGGCGGCATCATCGGCATGGGCGAGACGGTCGACGACCGCCTCAAGATGCTCGTCGAGCTCGCGCAGCTCGACCCTCAGCCGGACTCCGTGCCGATCAACGCCCTCGTGGCCGTCGAAGGCACGCCGCTCGCCGGCCGCAAGTTCGTGGACACGATCGAGTTCGTCCGCACCGTCGCCGTCGCCCGCATCCTGATGCCCAAGGCGATGGTCCGCCTTTCCGCCGGCCGCGCCAGCATGAACGACGAGACGCAGGCCCTTTGCTACCTCGCCGGCGCCAACTCCATCTTCCTCGGCGAGAAGCTCCTCACCACGGGTAATCCCGACATCGAAGAGGACATGAACCTCATGAAGCGTCTCGGCCTGCACCCGATGCACCCGGACGAAGCCCGTCGCATCCACCGCGGCGAGATCGCTCCGGCGGACGCCAAGCCGGCCGAGTGGCCGAGCGTCGCCGAGTTCGCCGCCGCCAACGCGGCCGAAGAGTCCTGCGGCACCGGCGGCTGCGGCTGCAAGTAACATGGCCGTCGTCTTCGTCACCGGCAGCGACACCGGCGTGGGCAAGACCCACGTCGCCGGCCTGCTCGCGCGTCGTCTCTCCCGCGATGGCTTCACCCAGGTCATCAAGCCGGTGGAGTCGGGCGCGGGCCGTGGTCGTCCGTCCGACGCCCCCAAGGCCGCGGGCAAGTGGGCCGAGGCGCACACGCTCATTTCCCTGCCGGATCCGATCGCCCCGCTCGCGGCGGCGAAGAAGGCCCGCAAGGCCCTCGATCTCGCCCTGTTGCTCAAGCTCTACAAGGCCGTCCCGCATGCGCCTTGCCGCGTCGTCGAAGGCGCGGGTGGCGTGGCCGTGCCGCTCGATCCCAAGGGTCAGGATTGGGCGGATTTCGCCGCGGCCATCAAGCCGACCGTCGTCATCGTGGTCGTCGAAGACCGTCTTGGTGCGATCAACCAGGCCCGCCTCTCCATCGCCTACCTGCGCCGCCGTTACGACGGACCCATCGGCGTCTGGCTCAACGCGATCAAGAAGCCTTCCAAGGACGTCGCCGCTTCGAACCGCGCCGGGCTCGCCGCCTCGTGGATCCCGCTGCTCGGTGAGTCCGGTCGCGGCGAAAAGTCCGCCCGCTTCCACTTCCTGCCGCGGTGAACGAAGCCCTGCTGCAGCGTCTGCGCCAGTCCCTCGCCCAGCGCGAAGGATCGTCGCTGCGCCGCAAGCTGACGGCCCGGGCATCGTCGGACAAGCGCGTCAACCTCGCCGATAACGATTACCTCGGCCTCTCCCGCGACCCAGCCGTCATCGCCGCCGGCGTGGCCGCGCTCCACGAATGGGGCGCCTCGGCGTCCGCCTCGCCGCTCGTCACCGGTTACACCGAGATCCATCAGAAACTCGAGCAGACCCTCGCCGCCTGGCAGGGCTACGCCCACGGCCTGGTGATGAACACCGGCTTCGCGGCCAATTCCGCCGTGCTCGGCGGCCTGCCCAAGAAGGGCGACGTCATCCTCGCCGACCGACTCGTCCACGCGAGCATGCTGGACGGCATCATGGCCTCGGGCGCCCGCCTGCGCCGCTTCGCCCATAACGACCTCGATGCGCTCGAGCTGATGCTCCACGAGGAGCCTGCCCTGGACGGCGTCATCTTCGTCGTCACCGAGAGCGTCTACTCGATGGACGGCGACAGCCCCGACCTGAAGCGGCTGGCCTCGCTCCGTAAGCGTTTCGGATTCTGCTGGGTGTTGGACGAGGCCCATGCGACGGGCTGGTATGGCGCGACTGGTTCCGGCCTGCAGGAAGCGCAGGGCGCTTTCGCCGCCGCGGACATCGTCGTCGGCACCCTCGGCAAGGGACTCGGCTCGCAGGGAGCCTACGTGCTCTCGCACGCCCCGGAAGTCCGCGACGCCCTGATCAATTTCGCGGGCGAATTCGTCTACTCGACCTATCTGGCTCCTTCTTGCGCCGCCGCCGCCCTCGCGGCGGTCGAGCGCGTGAAGGGAATGTCTGGCGAACGCGCTGAGCTCCACGCGCTCTCGCATGCTTGGCGCGATGGGCTCGTTGAAGCCGGCTTCGCGGTCCCCTCGGGGGACTCCCCGATCATCCCGCTCATCCTCGGCGACTCCGACGTCACCCTGAAATACGCCACCGCGCTCCGCTCCGCCGGCTTCATGGTCTCCGCCATCCGTCCGCCCACGGTGCCCGTGCGCACCGGACGCATCCGTATCTCGCTCCGTCGAGGCCTTTCCCCCGCCGTGTTGTCCTCCTTTGTCTCCGCCTTGAAGGGCGTCACCGCATGAAGATCGGCTGGCTCGGCGGCTGGGGCGTCTCGCTCGAAGAGATGAAGGCCATCGCCGTGGCGCATGCGCCGGACGCCGAGCACCTCATTTACCCGCCCGTCATGGGCGCGGCGGAGAACCTGACGGGTTGCGACGCCGTCATCGCCTGGTCGCTCGGCGCGCATCTCGTGCTCGAGGCCGGCGCCCGCGGGGTGAAGTTCCCGGCCAAGGTCCTGCTCTTCGCTCCGTTCACGTCGTTCTGTTCCGAGCACGGCAAGTGCGGCAAGCATTCCGAGACCCAGGTTAAGTGGCTGCGTCGCTGGATCGATACCGATGCCCCGGCCGCCTTGGCCGATTTCCGGAAGCGCGCCGGCCTGGCGCCGTTGGCCGGCGATGCATTGCCCTACGAGAAGGGATACCTCCAGGCCGGCTTGGATATCCTGGCCCAGCCCGCGGGCATCTCGCTCATCACCTTCGGACGCCAAGGGCTCAATCCCGGGTGGGAAGCCTATGTCGGCGACCAGGATGCGCTCCTGAGTCCCGAGGGCGTTTGCCAAGCTGTCGTCGGCTGCCATACTGTCGAAGGACTCGGGCACGACCTGCGCGAGTTCCTTACCCCCTGAGCCCATGCGCTTCGACGAACGAGCCGAGAGCTACGGCGCGCACGCCGCGCCCCAGAAGCGTTTCGCCGAAGCGCTGGCGGCCTTCGCTCCGTTCCGTCGCGGTGCGCGCGTCACCGAGCTTGGAGCCGGCACGGGCTTCCTGACCTCGGCATTGCTCGCGCAGGGCGTGAATGTCGACGCCACCGACGCCTCGCCCGCCATGGTCGAGATCGGCCGTCAGTCCGTGCCTGCCGCCAACTGGTCGGTGCACAATGCCTTCGGGCCGATCGAGAAGTCCAACGCGCTCGCCTCGACCGGTCTCCTCCACTGGGCCGCCGATCCCGCCGCGGTGCTCAAGCATTGGCATGCGGCCCTGCCGGCCGGCGGACGGCTCCTGCTCGGCGTGCCGTGCGATCCTTGCCTGAACGAACTCCGCGACCTCATCGGCGAAGGCCCCGTGCGCTGGCGCGACGAAGCCCAGTGGCTCGCCTTGCTCAAAGGGGCCAGGTTCGACGTCCATGCGCACGGCGTGCTCGAGTCCGAGGAGACCTATCCGAACGCCCTCGAGTTCTTCCGTCACCTGCATCGCAGCGGCGTGACCGGTGAGCCGCGTTTCTCGCCGACCGAGCTCAAGTCCCTCCTACGTGATTACGACCGGATCAACGCGCGGCCCGACGGCGTCGTCGCCACCTGGGCGTGGTTGGTGGTGGATGCGACCGCGCGGGCTTGAGCCCGCGAGGGGGCAAGTGGGCACGGTGACACGTTGGCAAGGGGGGAAGATAGATGGCTGAGTCGATGACAGAGGACTGAATCGATGGCGGAATAGCCCCAGCCAATCATCCGGTTTCCGGTCTCCCTTTGCGTCGATGTCTTCAAACAAAAAAGCCGCCCGGGTGGGCGGCTTGGAGGAGGACAGCACGTGGTGCTGTCCCTACCTGTTAAAACGCGCGGCGCAGGCTGACCGCGCCGGAGACGTCGGCGACTTCGCCGCGGCCGGCGGCATGGACCGTGAAGGAGAGGGTGGTCTTGGCGTCCATCAGGTAGTCGAGGTCGAAACCGAAGCGGGCTTGGTCGCGCACGACGGCCGCGCCCGGGAGGGTGAGGTCCAGGGTGCTGGTGATATCGGTGGCGGTGATCGCCGCCTGATCGCGGTCGAAGCGGCGGACCCACTCGGCCGAGAGACGGCCGCGGAGCTTTTCGCCGAGCTTGCGGGTGGCGGCGACGCCGAGGCGGCCTTCCTTGGCGGTCTGTTCCATCTCGCTGAAGCTGCCGGCGAAGGAGCCGCCGGTCTCGGTGTAGCCATCTGCGCGGGAGCGGCTTTGGCCGTAGGAGACGTAGGCCTTGAGGTCGGCGCCCAGGGCCTGGGTCAGGGTCGGCGTATCGTAGCGCACCCGGAAGGACGTGCTCTTGATGTCGGTCTCGCCGTGGGAGTAATCGACGCCGCCGCCGGTCACGTAGCCGCGGTCGGTCTCGTTCTGCCAGTCGCCGGAGGAGACGAGCACCGAGAGGATGCCGCCGTCGGCGAGGAGGAAGTCCAGTTCACCGACGAGATACTGACCGTAGGTCGAAGCCGAGCCGTCGTTGAGGAGCTGCTGGTCCTGGCGGCCGTAGCCGGCGCCGACGCCCGCGAGGACGTTGATCCAGGGCTCGAAGGTCACGCCGGCTTCGCCGGAGCGCGTGATCAGGTCGCGCGAGCGGGAGCTGCTGGCGACGTCGCCCGTCACCCAGTAGGACTTGCCGCGGCCGAGTTCCGCCAGCGGACGATGGTGCGCGCCTTCGAGGTGGGCGCGGGAGAGGTCGAGCGAAGTCGAGAGCATCGAGCTGACGCCACCGACGGAGCCCAGCCAGTCCTGCACGTCCAGCATCACGCGGTTGGTATAGATAAACGCGCGGGAGTTGCCGGAGGCGTTCTGGGCCTCACCGACAATGACGGAGCCATCCGCGGAAACACCGTAGGCATAGGATTCATTTCCACCCAAGGTGCCGAGGTCGGACATGACTCCGCCGGTCCAGCGGAAGGCGTGGGACTCGGAGGCGGCGTTATAGGAAAACCCCACGACGACCGCGCCATCCGCGGAAACGGCTTCAGCTGCGGAATAATTCCCGCCGAGCGTGCCGAGGTCGGTCATGCCTCCGGCTGAGGTCCAGCGGAAGGCGCGGTTGTCGGAGGCGGCGTTATAGGAAGCCCCCACGACGACCGCGCCATCCGCGGAAACGGCTTCAGCATAGGATTCATTCCCGCCGAGCGTGCCGAGGTCGGTCATGCCTCCGGCTGAGGTCCAGCGGAAGGCGCGGTTGTCGGAGGCGGCGTTATAGGAATACCCCACGACGACCGCGCCATCCGCGGAAACGGCTTCGGCGTAGGAATAAATCCCGCCGAGGGTGCCGAGGTCGGACATGACTCCGCCGGTCCAGCGGAAGGCGCGGACTTGGTTGCTGACGTTGTCAGCGTTCCCGACGACGACGGAGCCATCGGCGGAGACGGCTCTGGAATCGGAATAGTTTCCGCCGAGCGTGCCGAGGTTGGTCATGCCTCCGGCTGAGGTCCAGCGGAAGGCACGCCCTTGGCTGCTCGAGTCATAGGAATAACCGACGACGACGGAACCATCGGCTGAGGCGGCTCTGGAATCGGAATAGTATCCGCCGAGCGTGCCGAGGTCGGTCATGCCTCCGGCTGAGGTCCAGCGGAAGGCATGCCCTTGGCCGTTGGATATCTCGGAAAAACCGACGACGACGGAACCATCGGCTGAGACGAATCTGGGATCGGAATAGTTTCCGCCGAGCGTGCCGAGGTCGGTCATGCCTCCGGCTGAGGTCCAGCGGAAGGCACGCCCATCGCCGATGGATGTCTCGGCGTAACCGACGACGACGGAACCATCGGCTGAGACCAAGTTGGCGTAAGAGTAGTTGCCGCCGAGCGTACCCAGGTCGGTCATGGACTGCGCGGTGCCTTGGGCGGCGGCGAGAAGGAAGGCCGTGGTGACGTATTTCATCCAATGGTGGTGACGCCGATCTGGCTTACCGCAACCACAATGCGCTATTTCTCCTTAAATTGGTCGTTTATGTTATAAAAAGACCATGACGCTATCAGCATAGGAAGGATCGTATTGGCTTGCGCGAGCCGAGTGGGAGATTGTTTCAGCGCGGTATCGAGCTTGGGAAACAAAAAGCCGCCCAAGTGGGCGGCTTGATCAGGACAGCACGTGGTGCTGTCCCTGCCTGTGAACTACCGGGAGACGCCGAAGCGGAAGACGAGCTTCTGCGCGTAGGCTTCGCCGGGGCGCAGGATGCCGCTCGGGTAGCCCATGCGATGGAAGTCCGGCTGGTTCGGCGAGTCGGGGAAGAGTCCGGGCTCGAGGCAGAAGCCTTGGCGGAAAGCGAAGGGCTTCGCCCAGCGGCCTTGGACGGTGCCGGCGAGGAAGTTGCCGGTGTAGAACTGCAGGCCGGGGGCGTCGGTGAGGACTTCGAGCGTACGGCCGCTGGTGGGCTCGCTCACGAAGGCGGCCGACTTGAGCGACTTGTCCGGTCCGAGCACGTAGCAGTGATCGTAGCCGCGGGCGCGGCGGAGCTGGTCGTGCGGGGCGCCGATGCGTTCGCCGATGGCGTGCGGGCGACGGAAGTCGAAGGGCGTGCCGCTCACGTCCATGAGCTCGCCCGTCGGGATGAGCGCGGGGCTGACCGGCACCAGCTGGTCGGCGCGGAGCGTGACTTGGTGGTCGAGGATGCTGCCTTGGCCGGCGAGGTTGAAGAACACATGGTTCGTCAGGTTGCACGCCGTCGGGGCGTCGGTGCTCGCCGCGAAATCGATCGTGAGCTCGTCGGAGGCGTCGGCCAGGGTGTAGGTGACCGTCACGCTCAGCGTGCCGGGGTAGCCTTCTTCGCCGGCGGGGCTCACGTAGGTGAAGCAGACCGAGGAAGCGGACTCCGTGCGTACGGCTTCGGAGGACCAGACGCGCTTGTCGAGGCCGCGCAGGCCGCCGTGGAGGTGGTTGCCGTTGTTGTTCTGGGCGAGGGCGATGGTCTGTCCGTCGATGGTCAGCTTGCCGTCCGCGAGGCGGTTGGCGTAGCGGCCGACGGTGCTGCCGAGGAACGGGTTGCCGGCGACGTAGTCTTCGAGCGAGCGCAGGCCGAGGGTCACTTCGCCGAGGCGGCCGTGGATGTCAGGGGCGCGGATCGAGGTCAGGGCCGCGCCGTATTCGCAGACCGAGACTTCCATGCCGCGGGCGTTGGTGAGCGTGTGGAGCTGGATGGGACGGCCTTCGACCACGCCGAACTGGCGACGGAGCATGAGGCCCGCGCGACGGGAGGGGCGCAGGGCGAGGAAGGCGGCGATCAGCAGGGTGCCGTAGGTCAGCGCTTCAGGGGAAAGCATGGGGAGAAGTTGGTAGGAGGGAGGCGGGTCGGCAAATCAAAGAGAGAGGGCGGGGCGGGTGCATGGAGGTCTGAGTGGAGGACTGCGTTGAGGACTGAGTGGAGGGCTGAATCGATGACAGAGTGCTGAATCGAGGGCAGAATGGAAAAGACAATCAGTTGACCGATTGACAAGGGAGGCACGCAGGGAGGACTGAGTAGAGGACTGCGTTGAGGACTGAGTGGAGGGCTGAATGGAAAAGTCCCGCCACCTGCCACCCGAGGCTGCCACCCGCCACCTGAGAATATCCCGCAGCCAATTATCCGGTTTCCGGTCGGCGTTAGCGACGGTCATTGGGTAGGGTTGAGCGCCCTCGCTCAACCGCGGCGAACGTAGCAAAAATAAAAAGACCGCCTGGTGAGGCGGTCTGATCGGCGAGCGGAGGCGAGGTCTTATTTCTTCTTCTCTTCCTTCGGCGTGGCGACGGCGACGCTGTTGGCGTTGAGCGCGGTCCAGTCGGCGGCGATGCGGAGGGCCTCCTGGAGCTGGATATCGTATTCCGGCCAGTCCTCGTCTTCGAGCGGGTCGCGCATGCGGGCGCTGCGCTTCATCTTGGCGGCCGAACCCGGACCTTCCTTCTTCTCCTGTTCGATGGCCGCGTCGAGCTTCACCTCGTTCGCCTTGAAGGAGTTCTTCGCGTAATCGGAAAGTTCGCGGCGGACCTGTTCGCGGAACTCCAGGTCGTCCTTGCGCTCGGCGCGGCGTTGGTCGAGGGAGAGCGAGACCTCCTTGCGGACCTGGCGGCTCTTCGTCCAGTCGATCGTGCGGGAGAGCGTGAGGAACTCAGGCAGCTCGGACTGACGGCGGGCCGAGTTGGCGGCCAGCTGGGCGATCAGGCCGTCGGAGATCTTGGCCTTGAGCCAGTCGCCTTCGTCGGCCTTGGTCAGCGTCGGCGTCACCGAATCCCAAGGCAGGGGGCGCTCCAGGTCGCCTTCGCCGACGGGCAGCACCGAATAGACCGAAGGCACGACGATGTCGGCCGGCACGCCCTTGAGCTGGATGGAGGAGCCGCTGGGCGCATACCACTTCTGGATGGTCACCTTCACCGCCGACTTCAGGTTCCGGTCGAAGCGGCTGAGCTCGATGATGTTCTGGACCGAGCCCTTGCCGTGGGTGGTCGTGTCGCCGACCACGATGCCGCGGCGATGGTCGCGCATGGCGCCGGCGAAGATCTCGGAGGCGGAGGCGGAGAGCTTGGAGGTCAGCACGACCAGCGGCCCGTCCCAGGCGACCTTCTCGTCTTCGTCGCGGTAGTCTTCGGAGCGACCTTGGCTGTCGCGCACCTGCAGCACCGAACCCTTCGGGATGAACAGGCCCGAGATGTCGACGGCCTCGTTGAGCAGGCCGCCGCCGTTCTTGCGGAGGTCCATGATGAGGGCCTTCATGCCCATCTTCTTCAACTTGACGATCAGCTGCTCGATGTCGGCGGACGGGCTGGAGCCGGACCCGTCGGGATTCTTGCCGTAGAAGGAAGGCAGCTCGATGACGCCGAGCAGTTCGGAGCCGCCGGCGCTCGGGACTTCGATCGCCTTGGCCGAAGCCATCTGGCCGACGAGCTTGATCTGGTCGCGCTTGAGCGTGACGGTCTTGCGGCCGCCGGCGGCCATGTCGACCAGGAGGCGGACGGTGGTGCCCTGCTTGCCGCGGATGCGGCTGATGGCCTTGGACAGACGCATGCCGACGATGTCTTCCATCTCGCCGTCTTCGCCCTGGCCGACCGCGATGATCTTGTCGCCCGGCTTCACCTGACGGGAGAGGTCGAGCGGGCCGCCCGGGAGGAGGTCCTTGACGACGCAGGTGCCGTCTTCGTCCGAGAGCGTGGCGCCGATGCCCACGAGCGAGTTGCGCATCGCGATCTCGAATTCTTCCAAGGACTGCTGGGAGAAGAAGGTCGAGTGGGGGTCGTATTGGCTGGAATACGAGTTCAGGAAAAGCTCCTCGACCTCATGTTGGTCGAAGTCGAGGTAGGTGCGGCCCTTCTCGTAGCGCTTCTTGAGGCGGGCGGCGGCCTCCTGGGTCTTGGCCGGGGTGACCTCGGGGAGGGTGGTCTCCTTCGCGGCCTTGCCCGAACGGTCTTCGCCGAGCAGTTCGGCGAGCATGTCGAGGCGGAGCCGGCGGGTCCAGAGTTCGTCCGCTTCGGCGGCGTCGGCGGGCCACTCGGCCTTCTTCCGGTCCAGCGGGAAGGTGCCCGGCTGGTTGAGGTCGATCGGCCGGTCGAGGGCGGCCAGGTTCGCGGCGGTGCGCTCGGTGACGCGTTTCTTGAAGAGCGCGTAGATCTCGAAGGCCGGGGTCAGGTTGCCGCGCTGAAGGTAGAGGTCGAGGGTCCGGCCGTAGCGGTTCACGAACTCGCCGACCTCCTCGGCCGTGAAGTACATCTTCGCGCCGTCGAGGTTCTCGCAGTAGGTGCGCACCACCGAGTTCATGTCGATGGAGCCCATGTCCTTCTTGCTGATGTGGAGCTTCTCGAGGAGCGCGGCCGTGGCGCGCGTCTCGTTCTGCATCGCTTGGGTGGTGGTGAAACCGCCGGTCTGGGCGGAGACCAGCGCTGCCAGGAGGACCGGCAGGAGGGAAAAACAACGTCGCATAAAAGTGGGGAGGGGTTTCAGCGTAGGCGGGCGCTGAGTTCTTCAAGCCTACGTTTCTCGGCGGGAGTGAGCGAGCCGAATCCCCCGGCGGAAATCTTGTCGAGCAGCGCGTCCAATTCCGCGCGGGCCTGGGCGGCGGTCAGCGGACGGGATAGGGTGTTTACCTCGGGCGGCGTCTCGAAAGAAGGGCTCGGGGCTTCGGTTTCCATGGGTTCCTGCACCTGAGCGTAGCGGGGGCCCGCATTTGTCCGTTGGAAGTGGCGCCAGGCGAGCCAGCCGAGCAGCAGGCCTCCGAGGTGGGCCGAGTGGGCGATCGAGTCGTTCCATGCCGGGTGCCACTGCGGCCAGGCGTGGCGCCCGGGCAGCTCGGCGAAGGCCCAGCCGAGGAACGTGAACAGCGAGATGACGATGAGCAGCCAGCGGACCTTGAGCGTCACCGGCAGGAAGAAGAACAGCAGCAGGGTGATCTGGTGGTCGAGCTTATCGAGCAGAGCCACGAGCATGAGCGCGTAGACGCCGGCGGAGACGCCGACGAGCAGGCCGGAGCGGTCGCCGCCGAGGCCCGTGAGCGCCCAGGCGAAGGCGCCGAAGAGCGTGCCGGCGGCGAGCACGGCGAGGAGGGCGCGCGGGCCTTGCTCGCGTTCGACGATGGCGCCGGTCCACCAGAGGATGAGGCCGTTGCCGAGCAGGTGCCAGAAGCCGTCGTGCAGCAGGCCGTGCGTGAGCCACTGCCAGGGCAGCGGGGCGCGTTCGGCCAGCATGGCCCAGCCGAGGAAATCCGCGCCGGCCGATTCCTGGATGAGCCCGAGGATGAAGAACGCGACCAGCACGCCGACGACCCACGCGGTGACCGAGATCGGCTCCCGCGCGAGGCGCTGGTTCCGCATGTAGGCCCGGTCGCCGATGCCCATGCGCGTGCGGTCCGGCTCAGAGCTTCTTCACGATCGCGTCGGCGAGGCCATACTCGATGGCCTCCTCGGCGGTCATGTAGAAGTCGCGGTCGGTGTCCTTGGTGACTTTTTCGATCTTCTGCTTCGAAGCCTTGGCGAGGATCTCGTTGAGCTCGGTGCGCAGGCGTTCCATCTCCTGGGCTTGGATGTGGATGTCCACGGCGGTGGCCTGGATGCGGCCCATGATGAGCGGCTGGTGGATCATCACGCGGGAGTGGGGGAAGAGGAGGCGGTTGCCCTTCTCCTTGGGAGCCTGGAGGAGGATCGAGCCCATCGAGGCGGCCATGCCGGTCACGACGACCTTCACGGGGGAGGAGATCATCCGGATGGTGTCATAGACGGCCATGCCGGAGGTGATGGAACCGCCCGGGGTATTGATGTAGAAGGTGATCTCCTTGCCGGGGTCGATGCCGTCCAGGTACAGGAGCTTCTCGACGATGTCGCGGGCGGAGGCGTCCTCGACGGCGCCCCACAGGAAGATCTTCCGCTGCTCGAGGAACTTCTTCTGGATGAGCATGGCGCTCGGTCCGCCGTCCTTGGGGGCGGCCGGGGTCTTCTCGTCCTCGTCTTCGTCGTCGTTACGCATGGGAGCCGTCAACTTGCCCGAAACCGGCCCGGTGGCAAGCGTGGGAAGCCGAAGACGGGGCGGAAAGCATTCACAGTCGGCGGGCGACCTTGCGCCCCGGCGGGGCTTCGGCCTAGGTTCGGCCCGTGCCCACCCTCCGCCTCACCGGCCTGCGCCGCCAGTTCGGATCCGCCGTCGTGCTCGACGGGGTGGACCTCATCGTGGAGTCCGGGACGCTCTGCTGCCTGCTCGGTCCGTCAGGCAGCGGGAAGACCACGCTCCTCAAGCTGCTTGCGGGCCAGCAGGAATCCCAAGGCGGCACGATGCTCCTGGATAACCGCGACATCACCTTCACGCCGGCCGCCGCCCGCGGGTTCGGCTTCGTGCCCCAGAACTACGCTTTGTTCCCGCACCTGAGCGTGCTCGAGAACGCGGCGTTCTCGCTCGACGCGGAAAAGCTCCCTGCGGCCGAGATCAAGACGCGCGCGCTCGAAGCCCTCCGGCTCGTCGGCGCCGAAGCCTGGGCGGAGCGACGTCCGCAGGAGCTTTCCGGCGGCCAGCAGCAACGCGTGGCCCTGGCCCGCGTCCTCGCGCTCCGTCCGTCGCTCCTCCTCCTCGACGAACCGCTGAGCAATCTGGACGCCGCCTCGCGTCTCGAAGTCCGCGAGGCGATCCGCGGCCTGGTGCGCGCCACGGGCGTGACGGTGCTCTGCGTGCTGCACGACCAGAAGGATGCGTATGCCATGGCCGACCGTCTGGCGGTCATGCGCGCCGGACGCATCGTGCAGGCCGGCCGGCCCATCGACCTTTACCGTCGCCCCGCGGACAGCTGGACCGCTACCTTCCTCGGCGCCGCCAACCTCGTCCCCGGCAAGGTCACGCAGGTCGGAGCCGGCGAGTTCGTGGCGGAGACCCCCGTGGGCGAGGTCCGCGGCGCGCTGGCCACGCCCGACGAGCCGCCGGCCGCGGGCGATGCGATCACGGTGTGCATCCGCCCGGAGTGCCTGAAGCTCGATTTCATGGCGCCCGACGAGAACGCCTTCGCCGGCGAGATCGTGTCCTCGCTCTTCCAGGGGGACGTCTCGTTGCACGACTTCAAGACCCCTCAGGGCACCGTGCTCCGCATCGCCGAAGCCAACCCCCGCCAGCGGGTGGGCTCCAAGGCCAAGGTCTTCGCCTGGGCCGAGCCCGAGGACCTGGTCGGCCTGCGCCGCTGATTTCAGGGAACTAGTGGGTGGACGGAGCGGTCGGTTTATGGACACTTCCTTCACCCCCATGAAACTCCGCCTCCTCTCCGTCGGCCTCCTCGGCCTGTGTTCGCTCGCCTTCGCCGGCATCATCGACAACAAGAACCAGGCCTCGATCTCGTCGGGCGCCGACAAGCCCGAGAACGCCAAGAAGCCCAAGGTGCTCGTCGTCATCGGCGACGCCACCGAGCTGCTCGACACGATGTATCCGGTCTACCGCCTGCAGGAAGCCGGCTTCCAGCCCGTGTTCGCGACGCCCGAGAAGCGCGTCTACCAGACCGTCCTCCACGAGGTGAAGCCGGGCTGGACGATCACCAAGGAGTGGGAGGGTTACACGATCAATTCCGACATCGCCTTCAAGGACATCAAGCCCGAGGAATACGTCGGCATCTTCTTCAGCGGCGGCCGCGCTCCGGAATACATCCGCGAGGACGAGGCCCTGCTCGCCGCCACGCGCTGGTTCTGGGAGCACGGCAAGCCGATGATGAGCGTCTGTCATGGCGTCGAGATCCCCGCGCGCGCCGGCATCGTGAAGGGCCTGCGCATGGCCACCGTGCCGAAGTGCAAGTTCGACCTCGAGGTCTGCGGCGGCATCTTCGTCAACGCCCCCGTCGTCATCGACCGGAACATGGTCAGCGGCCGCACCTTCCATGACAACGGCGCGTTCGTCGGTCCTTGGATCAAGATGCTCGAAGCCGAAGCCGCCAAGAAGTAAGCCCATGCTTTCCCGCCGCGACTTCCTCCGCTCCGCCGGCCTCGCCGCCGCCGCGGTCGCCGCCGCGCCCGCCCTGCGGGCCCAGTCCGCGGAGCCGTTCCGCCTGCGGTACGTGCTCTCGTCCGCGATGTACGGCTACGCCCCGCTCGCGGAGGTGCTGCCCGAGGTCGCCAAGACCGGCAGCGAGTCGATCGACATCTGGTGCAAGGTGCACGGCGACCAGCGGGAGCAGGCCGCCGCGCTCGGCGACGAAGCCTTCGCGGCCCTCCTGAGCAAGCACGGCGTGAAGGTCGGCGTGAGCACCCGTTATCCGCTGGGGCCGTTCAAGCTCCAGGACGAGATGGCCTGGGTGAAGAAGCACGGTGGCACCACCGTCGTCTGCGGCAGCACCGGACCGAAGAATCCTGCCGGCGCCGCGGCCAAGGCGGCCATCGCCAAGTTCCTCGAAGACATGAAGCCGCATGCCGCCAAGGCCGAGGAGCTGGGCGTGCGCATCGCGATCGAGAACCATTCGAACCAGGCGTTGCACCATCCGGACTCCCTCCGCGCCTTCGCCGAGCTGAACAAGTCGCCCGCGCTGGGCGTGGCCTTCGCGCCGCATCACCTGCACGAGTGGGCCGACCAGATCCCGGCGCTGCTCCGTGACCTCGGTGCGCGCAACCTGCCGTTCATGTATTTCCAGGAGCACTCCGAGGGCATCTTCAAGAAGGCCTCGAAGGAAGAAGAGCTCCGTCAGATGGCCGGCCGCGGCAAGCTCGACTACCGACCGATCGTGAAGGCCCTCCGCGACATCCGTTTCGACGGCCAGGTGGAGCTGTTCATGCACCCCACGCCGCGCGGCATCCCCGTCCTGCCGACCACCGCCGAGGTCACCGGGCTCATCAACGAGTCGCGCGCCTACGTCGAGAAATGCGTCCGCGAGACCGCATGACGCTGCGCCTCGCGATCCTCCTCGGAGCCGTCGCGCTGCACGCCGAACCTTTGGTCACCGGGTTCGAGCGTTTCCACGCCGCCACGCCCACGGCCGAAGGTGGCCGACTGCTTTACAACGAGCTCGGTTGCGTCAACTGCCACGGCGGCGAGACCGGGCTGCCGGCTTTGCGCGGCCCCGCGCTCGCGACCGTCACGCAGCGCGTCCGCTCCGAGTGGCTCAGGAAATTCGTCGCCGATCCCGCGTCGGCCCACCCCGGCGCCGTCATGCCGCAGGTGCTGGCGAAGGCCGACGACAAGACGCTCGCCGCGATCGAACATTACCTCGCCTCGCTGAAGCCGAAGGCACCTGCCGCCAAGGGGCCGGCCCGGATCATGCACGTCAACGGAAGCCGCGGAGGGGAGCTTTTCCATACGCTCGGGTGCGTCGCCTGCCATGCGCCCGGAGCGGGCTACGTCCCGCCCGAGGGTGCGCCCCAGGCCTCTGAATTCACGCACCGCAGCGTCGCGTTCGGCGACCTCAAGGCCAAGTACAGCCTCGATAGCCTCGGAGCGTTCATCCTCGATCCGCTCAAGGTGCGGACCGACGGACGCATGCCCAAGACGGCCATGGACAAGCAGGACGCCATCGACATCGCGGGGTATCTCCTCGAGTTCCAGGGCAGCGACGGACGATTGGACAAGCCGGTGGTCGCCGTCGTCGCCGACAAAAATCTCGCGATCGCCGGACGCAAGGCCGTCATCGCCGCGCAGTGCGCCGCCTGCCATGAGCTGCCGAAGGACGCCGCGGCCAAGCCCTTGGCTTTGAAGAAGAACGAAGGCGGCTGTCTTGAGGCCGATCACGCCAAAGGCCCGCGCTATGCGCTTTCCGAAGCCCAGCGCGCCTCGCTGAAGCTCTTCCTCGCGAAGAAGGACGAAGCCGCCTCGCCGAAGCTCGCCGCCGACCTGACCCTCCAGGCGCTCAATTGCGTCGCCTGCCATGAGCGCGACGGGAAGGGCGGACCGGATGCGGCGCGTAAGCCTTATTTCCAGGGCGACCATAATCTCGGCGATACCGGTCGCTATCCGCCGCCCCTGACGGGCGTCGGCGGCAAGCTCCGTCCCGAGTGGCTGGCCAAGGTGCTCGCCCCGCGCGTCGACGCCAAGGGCGCCGAGCTGTTCACGAGCCATTATAAAGCGGACGAGACCCGCATCCGTCCCTACCTGAAGACCAAGATGCCGCAGTTCGGAGCGGCCACCGCCGCCCTCGCCAAGCTCCTCGGCGTCGCCGACGCGCGTGCCGCGCTGAAGTTCGAAGGCGGCGACGACACCGCCGGACGCAAGCTGCTGGGCACGCAGGGCGGAGCAGGGTGCATCACCTGTCATCGCTGGGGCGACCGTCCTTCGCTGGGCATCCAAGGTCCCGACATCAGCAACATCGCCGCGCGCCTGCAGGAAGGCTGGCTGCGCGAGTATCTCATCAATCCGGCGGGATATCGTCCGGGTACGCTGATGCCCTCGTTCTGGCCGGGCGGAAAATCGTTCAACCCCGGCATCCTTGGCGGCGATACCGACAGGCAGATCGCCGCGATCTTCAAGTTCGCCGAGAGCGCGAACGGCGAGCCGGAAGGCTTCCCGCAGAACCGCAACGGCGAGTTCGAGATCGTGCCCAAGGACCGCCCCGTCGTGCAGCGCGCGTTCCTCGACGGCGTGGGCGTGCGCGCGATCCTCGTCGGCTTCCCGACCGGCGTGCACCTCGCTTACGACGGCGACAAGGGCGGCCCCGGCCTCGCGTGGAAGGGACGATTCTTCGACGCCTACCTGACCTGGTTCTCGCGCTTCCCGACGTTCGAGAAGCCGATCGGCGAACAGGTCGTCGCCTGGCCCAAGCCCGCGGGACGATTCCTCGGTTACCGACTCGACGCCAGGGGCAACCCCACGTTCCTGAACGAGCAAGGCGGCGTGAAGGTCGAAGAGACCTACGAAGGCGTCGAGAACGGCCTGCGCCGCACCGTCACCTGGGCGCCCACGCCGGATTTCCAGCCCACCATCCATCATCCTGCCGGCCTCGCGCCCGCGGAGCTCCCCGCCACCGAAGGCCGACGCGTCTTCACCTACCTCTGGAAATGAAAGCCACGTTCGCCGCCTTTCTCGCCGCCGCTTCGCTTTCCGGGGCGTCTTACGACATCGCCGACATCCTGACCGCGAGCACCGCCGCCGACACGCGCGCCAAGGACTGGAAGCCGGGCGACGGGCTCGCCCTGGAGGTCAGCGGCATGGATTGGACCGCCGACGGCAAGCTCGCGCTCACCATCCGCAAAGGCGAGGTCTGGCTGCTCGACGGCGTCCTCGCGCCCAAGCCGGACAAGGTCGGCTACCAGCTCTTCGCCTCGGGCCTGCATGAGCCGCTCGGCCTCCTGCGCGACGGCAAGGACCTGCTCGTCACCCAGCGCACCGAGACCACGCGTCTGCGTGACACCGACGGTGACGGCGTCGCCGACGAATACCTCACCGCCGGAGCCGGCTGGAACGTCTCCGGCGCCTATCATGGCTATGCCTACGGACCCAAGCGCGACGGCAAGGGTCAGCTCTGGATCACCCTCAACCTGGACATGGGCGACCACTCCGACAACAAGGCGCCGTGGCGCGGCTGGGGCGGCGTCATCGGCCAGGACGGCAAGTTCGTGCCCATGGCGGCCGGCATGCGTTCGCCGTGCGGACTCGGCACGAACCTCGCCGGCGACATGTTCTGCGTCGACCAGCAGGGCACGTGGATCCCGACCACCCCGATCTACCATCTCCGCAAAGGCGCCTTCTTCCTGAACCCGGAAGGCATCGCCTCGCAGGAACGTCCGGAATCTCCGCTCAGGCTCTCCGCCAAGGTCCCCGAGAAGGTCCCTTATCCCGACGCCGTGAAGGCCTTGCCCGAGATGCGTCCGCCGGCGGTCTGGCTGCCTTATAACAAAGTCGGCCGCAGCGGCACCGACCTCGTCACGTGCGACGCCGGCGGCAGGTTCGGCCCGTTCGACGGCCAGATGTTCGTGGCCGAGTTCACCGACGCCAAGGTCAGCCGCGTCTTCATGGAGAAGGTCGACGGCGAGTATCAGGGCGCCTGCTTCCCGTTCGTCGGCGGTTTCGCCTCGGGCATCGTCCGCCTCGCCTTCGCGCCCGACGGTTCGCTCATGGTCGGCATGACCAGCCGTGGCTGGTCGTCGCTCGGCACCAAGGCCTACGGCCTGCAGCGTCTCCGCTACAACGGCACCCTGCCGTTCGCCATCAAGGAGATGAAGGCCAAGCCCGACGGCTTCGAGCTCGTCTTCACCAAGCCCGTCGACGCGGCCCGGGCCGGCGACGTCGCCTCCTACCGCATGACCAACTACACGCTCTTCTATTCGGGCGCGTATGGCAGCGACGAGATCCAGGCCGCGCCGAACGCCATCGTCTCGGCCCAGGTCGCCGCGGACGGCCTCAGCGTGCGGCTCAAGGTCGACGGCCGCCGGGAACTTTACATCCACGAACTCCATGCGGACGGCCTCCGTTCGGCCGCCGGGGAACCGCTCGACCATGCGGACGCGTATTACACGCTGAACCGCATCCCGAAGAACTGACTCGCAACGAAAGGGTAATCCTTTCCTCTTGGGGGCTTGGCCGCCGCCCCTTCCATCCGCTCGGAACTCGGACCCACGCTGAAGCTGGCCGTCCCGATCATGCTCGGGATGCTCGGCTACGGGCTCATGTTCGTCGTGGACGTGGCCATGGCGGGCCACCTCGGCGAGACCGCGCTCGCGGCGTCGGCCCTGGCCTCGAACCTCAACTACATCCCCTACGTCTTCGGCATCGGGGTCGTCGGGGCCATCGCCGTGTACCAGTCGCAGGACAACGGCGCCGGCGTCGAGGAATCCGCCCCGGCGATCCTGCGGCATGGCATGACGCTCGCGCTCGCGCTGGGCGTGGTCACCGCCGCCCTCACGCACTGGGCGGCGCGTTTCCTGCCGCTGCTCGGTTCGTCGCCGGAGGTCACCGCCGAGACGCACGACTTCTTCGTCATCATGGCCTGGGCGATGGTGCCCGGCCTGGCCTTCCATGCGTTGCGCGGGCATCGCGATTCGCAGCACCAGCCGTGGATCTCGCTGGCCTGGCTGGCGGCGGGCATCCTCGCCAACATCTTCTTCAATTGGCTCTGGATGTTCGGCCATGGGGGCTTCCCGGCCATGGGTCTCGCGGGGGCCGGCTGGGCCACGCTCGCCTCGCGCATCCTGATGCTCATCGGCCTCTGGGTCACGCCGGGCCGCGGTGAGGTGCGCTGGGCGGACGGACTGCAGCTCGCCGTCTTCCGTCGCCTGCTCGCCACCGGCTGGCCGGCCGGGCTGCACAGCCTCAGCGAAGTCGGCATCTTCGCGGTCGTGCCGGTCATGGCGGGTTGGATCAACGCCACCGCGCAGGCCGCTCACCAGGTCGCCATCAGCACCGCCTCCGCCGCGTTCATGCTGCCGCTGGGGCTGGGCATCGCCGCGGGTATCCGCGTCGGTGAGGCCTACGGGGCCAAGGATGCGCGCAAGGTGCAGGCCGTCGGCTTGGGCGCGATGATGCTCGGCGGCCTCATGATGGGGGCTTACGGACTCGCCATGATCCTCCTGCGGCCGTTGCTCATGGAGACCTACGGCGTGGCCGGGACCGAGACCGCCGCGCTGGCCTCGAGCCTGCTCGTCTTCGCGGCCATCTGGGCGCCCTTCGACGGCGTGCAGGTCGTGGCCGCCTATCTGCTCCGCTCGGTGAACCGGGCCGCGTGGGCATCGTGGAGCGTCTTCATCGTCTACTGGCTCTTCTGTCTGCCTTTGGCGCTGGCCTTGGCGTTCCCGGCCGGCTTCCGTCTCTTCGGCCTGCCCGTCGGGCGCTGGGGCATGGGCGCCGCGGGCATCTGGATCGCCTTGGCGACCGGGCTCATCCTGGTCTCGCTGGTGATGGGATGGAAGTTCCGGCGTTCGGCCCAGACGGACGTGGACGCCTGAGTCGTCACCTCGCCGCCGCTTTTCGGTCGAGAGAACTTAACACGGCCGGCCTTGCGTGGGGCGACCCCTGGCTACCCTTGAGGACGCACCCCAATGCGCCTCACCCATACCATCACCCTTCGCCGGGAGACGGAAGAAGATCCGGAATACGGTTTCCGCGAGGAAACCGATGCCGACATGATTCATCAGTCGCTTGAGAAACTCCAGCTGCTCGCGTGCGAACTGCGCGCCTGCGGGACGTATCCCCGGGCGATCGAACGCGTCTGTGACTACGTCGTGCACGACCCCGTGTACGCCGATTCCACCCGATCGCTCTTCCGAACCACCCTGGAGTCCCTGCGACGTCGCGCCGTCTAGGCCGCGCGACGGAAGCCGCCGTTCCTCGGGCCGACCCCGGGGCGGGGCGCCGTCGTCTCCTGATCCGTAAAACAAAGAAGCCGACCTTGCGGTCGGCTTCTCGGAGGGCTGCCAGGGCGGCTTACTTGAGCGAGCAGCTGGTCGAAGCCGTCGGGACGATCTCGACCTTACGGTGCTCGGCGTCCCACTTCACGAGGCCGTCGGCCTTGGCGAAGAGGGTGTGGTCGCGGCCCATGCCGACGTTACGGCCCGCGTTCATGCGGGTACCGCGCTGGCGGATGATGATCGAGCCGGCGGTGGCGAATTCGCCGCTGTAAAGCTTCACGCCGAGGCGCTTGGAGGTGGAGTCGCGGCCGTTGGAGGAAGTGCCGCCGCCTTTCTTTGTTGCCATGGTGGGTGGACGTTAAGGGTTAAGCAGAGATGGACTCGACCTTGATCACCGACAGCTCCTGACGGTGGCCGCGGCGGCGGTAGTAGCCCTTACGGCGGCGGTGCTTGAAGATGTCGATCTTCTCGCCGCGCTTGTTCTCAAGGATCTTGGCGGTGACCTTCGCGCCGGCGACGGTCGGGGTGCCGATCTTGGCGGAGGCGCCTTCGCCGACCAGGAGGACCTGGTCGAAGGTGAGGACGTCGCCTTCGTTCTTACCAGGGTACTGGTTGACGATGAGGATGTCGCCCTGAGTGACGGTGAATTGGCGACCGGAGGTGATAAATGTGGCCTTCATGGCTGTCGGAAGGTCGGAGCAAACGGACTCGAGGGGGGTTGGCAAGGGGAATTGTCGGGTGATTAGGGGTAGGGTGACAGCAGGGCTAGGGTTGGGGCTAGGGTCAGGGCTAGGAATTGCCGAAGTAGGGGTGCAGGGCAGTGGATTTGGAGGTAAAACAGTTAAAAAGAGGTTTTCCGGGGTGGTTCGGCTTTCCCTGACGAGGGGAGGGGGCTAATCCTTGGGGATGAACCCTTTCTATCAAAACGGACCGTTCGAGGAGCCTCTCGACCCGGATGCGGCCCTTGCCAAGGAGCTGACCCGTAACCTGTCCCGCGGTCCGACCATCCATGCTTCGGCTTACGTCCACGCCAAGGCGGCCGTGATCGGCAACGTCACCGTCGGAGCCAAGGCCAGCGTCTGGCCCTGCGCCGTGCTCCGCGGCGACATCGCTCCCATCGAGGTCGGCGAAGGCAGCAACATCCAGGACGGCGCCGTGGTGCATGTCGCCGACGGGCTGCCGGCCAAGGTCGGCGCGCGCGTGACCGTCGGGCACCTCGCGATGATCCACGCCTGCGTGATCGGCGACGAATGCCTCATCGGCATGCACGCCACCATCCTCGACGGCGCGGTGGTCGGCGCGCGCTCGATCGTGGGCGCCAACTCCCTCGTCACCAAAGGCACCCAGGTCCCGCCCGGCTCGCTCGTCATGGGTTCGCCCGCCAAGGTCGTGCGCCCTCTCACGTCCGCCGAGCAGGCCGCCTTGCCCGGCTGGGCCGAGAAATACGTCAAGGTCGCCGCGCATCACCGCCGCTTCGATTGAGCGTCGTCGCCGCCAGTCAGCCCGTGCTCGGAGGCGCCGAGTGGCGTGCCCTTCGCGCGGCGCATGAGGCGCGCGCGGACCGACTCGTCGACGCGCGTCGTGAGCGCGCGCGGAAAGGCGTGCCCGACCCCGTCGAAGATTTCCTCTTCACCTATTACCCGTTCCGGCTGGCCGCGTTGCGACGATGGACGCCGGGCGCCGGCGTCGCGCTGGCCGAGGCGGACGAACTCGCCGACGGCCGTCGCTTCCTCCGCGGGGCCGACGGCCTCGTCCGCGTCGCCTTGCCGGACGAAGCCCAGGCCGGACGCCTCGCCTTCAGCCTGAAGCTCTGCCGGGCCGTCGCGGGGCGCGCGGCGTTCCATGGCTGCTTCGGCCTGCATGAGTGGGCGATGGTCTACGGCCAGGCCGAGCAGCGCCGCCATGGCGCGTGGCCCCTGCGTCTCGGCGCGGAAGGCACCGACGCCGTCGTACGCGCGATGCCCGTGCGTTGCACGCACTACGACGCCTTCCGTTTCTTCACGCCGGGGGCGCGGCCGCTGAACAAACTCGCGCCCACGCTCGAGGCGCGCGTCGAGAATGAGCAGCCCGGCTGCGTGCATGTCACCATGGACCTCTTCAAGTGGTCGATGAAGGCCCAGCCGTGGGTGTCGGCCGAGCTCGCCGCGGACGCCTTCGAGCTCGCGCACGTCGCGCGGACCGTCGACATGCGCGCGAGCCCTTATGATTTCTCGGCCATCGGCCTGAAGCCCATCGCGATCGAGACCGCGGAAGGGCGGGGCGAATACGAAGCCGAGCAGCGCCGGTTGTCGGCGCTCGCCGAGCCGGTGCGGGCGCGGCTTATCGCCGAGCTCGGGCGCGCGCTCGCCTGACGGGCGGGCGCAAAAAAGGCGGACCGCAAGGTCCGCCTTTCGTCCGGAGGGAACGATTGCTCAGGGCAGGCGCTCGACGACGAGATCCTTGTAGTCGACCTTGCAGCCGGGGTCGTGGGCCTGGATGGCGAAGGTGCCGTTGCCGAGCTTGCGACCGGGCATGCCCTTGGGCGGGGTCCAGTCTTCGGGCTGGGTGAAGTCGACGGTCTGCTTGCCGTTGATCCAGATCTGGATGCGCTTGCCTTCGACGCGGATGCGGTAGTCGAACCACTCGTTGTCCGGCGCGGCCGGAGTGTTCAGGACGTCGCGGACGGCATAGAGGCCGCCGGTGCGCTTGATGTCCTTATGGCTGCCGTTGACCTGGCACTCGTAGCCTTGGGAGGGCCAGCCCTTGTCTTCGTAGGCCGTGTGGAAGTAGAGGCCCGAGTTGGCGCCCGGGTAGGTCTTCACCTTCGCCTTGAAGTCGAAGTTCGTGAAGTTCGCCTTACCGTCGGCGCCGACGAAGAAGAGGTGACCCTGGCCGCCGCGGATCTGGAGGACGCCGTCCTCGACCTTGTAGGTGCCTTCAGGGGAGTTCTTCGAGGCCTTCCATCCGGCGAGGGACTTCCCGTCGAACATCTGGATGGTCTCACCGGCGTAGGCGGCATAGGAGCTCAGGAAGAGCGCGGCCGTGGCCAGCAACGTGGTGCGGAGGGGGGAGGAGGTGCTCATGGGGTGAGCCTCCAAACAAGCCTTTTTCCGCCGGGTGGCAAAGATTAAGTGAAGACCTTGATGCCGGCCTCGCGCATCTCGAGCAGGCGCTTCTTCAGCGTCGAACGGTTGATGCCGAGGATCATCGCGGAACGCAACTGGTTGCCGCGCGTCTCCTCCATCGCCCGCTTGATCATCTCCGTCTCGATGGCCGTCAGGATGAACTTGCCGTCGCCGGCGCGCCCCTGCTTGTAGATGGCGTCGTAGGCGGAACTGACGCCGAGGGAGGCTTCGGCGGGAGCGGCCGCGGCCGGCGCGGAGGGGCCGGGGTCCGCGCTGGCGGCCGGCGCGACGGCGGCCGGCTTGCGCGGATTGAGGACGTCCTGCGGGAGGTCCTTCGCGAGGATGGTCTCGCCTTTGGCGAGCACGTTGGCGCGCTGCACGACGTTCTCGAGTTCGCGCACGTTGCCCGGCCAGTCGTAGGCGAGGAGGGCGTCGAGGGCTTCGTCGGAGAGGCGCTTCGGCTTGAGCTTTTTGGCCGCGGCCTGGCGCTGCAGCATGTAGTCGACGAGCAGCGGCACGTCGCCCTTGCGGCGGCGCAGGGCGGGCAGGCGGATGCGGAAGACGTTGAGGCGGTAGTAGAGGTCCTCGCGGAACTGGCGCGAGGCGACCATGGCTTCGAGGTCCTTGTTGGTCGCGGCGACGAGGCGCACGCTGACCTTGAGGGTCGACGTGCCGCCGACGCGCTGGATCTCGCCTTCCTGGATGGCGCGGAGGACCTTCGTCTGCGTGGGCAGGGACATGTCGCCGATCTCGTCGAGGAAGATGGTGCCGCCGTCGCAGAGCTCGAACTTGCCGGGTTTCTGGTTGGTCGCGCCGGTGAAGGCGCCCTTCTCGTGGCCGAAGAGCTCGGACTCGATCAGGTTCTCGGGGATCGCGGCGCAGTTGACGGCGAGGAACGGGCCCTTGGCGCGGAGCGAGTGCTGGTGGATGCAGCGGGCGACCAGCTCCTTGCCCGTGCCGCTTTCGCCGGTGATGAGCACGGTCGCGTCGCTGGCGGCGACCTGGCCGATGGACTTCAGGACCTCCTGCATCGGTTCGGAGCTGCCGACGATGCCTTCCTTGTAGTCGGCCGGGTTGACGAGCATGCGCGTCGAGCGCGTCGCGGAGGCGAGGTCGCGGCGGGCGGAGAGGGCCTTGTCGACGAGCGCGATGAGCTTCGCCTGGTCGAACGGCTTCATCACGTAGTCATACGCGCCGAACTTCATCGCCTCGATCGCGGTCTGCGTGGTGCCGAACGCGGTCATGAGGATGACCATCGCCTGCGGCTGCGCGCCGCGGAGCATCTGCAAGGTCTCGATGCCGGTCATGCCGCCCATGCGGTTGTCGAGGAGGATGACGTCGGGCTGGTCGCGCTTGGCGGCGACGACGCCGGCTTCGCCGCTGTCGGCTTCGATCACGGTGTGGCCGAGGCCCGCGAGCGCGCGACGCAGGGAGTAGCGCAGGTCCTTATCGTCGTCGATGACCAGGACTTTGGCGTTCGGGGCGGCGGGGTTGGCACTCATGATGAGTAAAAGTAGGCAGAATCCGTGCCATTGGATGCCGTCTCTCTAAAATGACCTAATACGGGCTTTCGGCAACCCAGAGATGCTCAAATTTGAGCAAAAAACCCACAGTTGACCCCTTGCCAATGCCAATCGGTCGGTAATCCTCGGTTTCATGCCTGCTTGGCGCAAACGTGGGGTGGGGGTGGTCATCGCCCTCTTGGCCTTGTTCCTGGTCGGCTCGAACGCCTGGATCTGGTCGGCGGGGTGGGGTCGGTTCGCGGCTGAGCCGAGCGGTGTTCCAGCTCAGGCCGTGCTCGTCGTGCTTGGCACGGATGAGTTCGTCCAAGGGACGTCGGAGCATTCCGGGACCTTCCGTCCGCGCATCGCCGCCGCCGCGGAGCTCGCACGCTCCGGCCGGGTGAAGCTCGTCGTGACTTCCGGCACCGACGTCCATGCGCGCGCGATGGCCGAACGGCTGCGTGAGGCGGGCGTGACCTGTCCGATCGTCGAAGACCCTTACGGTTGGCGCACCTTGGACTCCGTCCTGCGGGCCAAGGCGTATTATCCTGACGACGAGGTCGTGTTCGTCTCGCAAGGCTGGCATTGCGTGCGCGCCCTCTGGCAGGCCGACCGCGTCGGGCTGCGATCGACGGCTTACCCTGCCGCTTTCGGCGAAGGCTGGCGGCCGGTGATGGGTTGCCTGCGTGACTGTTTCGCGAAGCCGAAGGCCGTGATCGATTACCTGATGGGCAATCCGCTGACCGCGCCGGTGCCGGCGGACCAAGGCAATCTTCCGTACCGCTGAGTCAGGCGCGTTCGTGTCGTCCGTCGGGCCGGCGCGTCAGCACGCCGCGGATCTCCATCATCGTGAGGCTCACCGCGGCCTCGGCGACGCCGCAGTCCGCGAGCGCGGCCAGGCTCTCGGCGTCGTGCGCCGCGCCTCCCGCGAAGTGCGGCAGCCACCGGGCGAACTCCGGCGGATCGTCGACCAAGGCCAAGGCCGGCTGGCCGCGGCATTCGCCCAGCTCCGTCAGGATGTCGTCGACCGAGCTCACGAGCGTCGCGCCTTCGCGGATGAGCGCATGGCAGCCGCGGCTCGCGGGACTGTCGGCGCGTCCCGGCACCGCGCAGAGCGTCCGGCCGAGGTCGCCGGCGAAGCGTGCGGTGATCATGCTGCCGCCGTCGACGTCGGTCTCGACCACGACCATCACGCGGACGAGTCCGGCGACGATGCGATTGCGTTGCGGGAACGTCTGCCGGTCCGCCGGCCGGCCGAGCGGAAACTCGGAGAGCACGCAGCCGTCGGCCTTCATCTTCGCGCGGAGGCGCACCGCTTCGGGTGGAAAGGTGAGGTCGAGACCGTGGCCGACGACCGCCGCGGTCCGCCCGGCGGCGTCCAAGGCTCCCTCGTGCGCCGCGGTGTCGATGCCGCGGGCCAGGCCGCTGACGATCCACCAGCCCTGTTGCGCGAGGTCGCGCGCGAACGACCGCGCCAGCGAGGCCCCGTAGGTCGTGCAGTGCCGCGAGCCGATGATGCCGACCGCGCGTTCCGTCGGGAAATTCTCGCCCTCCGCGTAGAGCACCAGCGGCGGATCCCAGAGGCGCGCCAAGCCGGCCGGCCAGGCGGTGTCGTCCTCGCCGAGGAGGCGGAAGCCGAGGTCACGCACGCGGCCCATCTCCTTGGCCCAGTCGAAAGCGCGCGCGGCGATGGCCGCGGCGACAGGCCGGCTCACGCCTTCGACCTTGGCGAGCTGGTCCGCCGGGGCGCCGAGGGCCACGGAGAGGTCGCCCCCGAAGGCTTCGCGGAGGCGACGCACCGTGACCGGCCCGACGCCTTTGAGGCCGTTGAGCAGGACGCGTTGCGCGAGCGGGTCGGTCGGGATCGGCTGCATCCCGCCAGCCAGCGCGGCCGGGTCAGTCGCGCAAGGCCGGGGACAGCCCAGCCAGGAGGTCGGTGGTTCTCACCGCTTCCTCACCCTGGGTTTCCCTCAGCCAGTCGGCGGCGCGCGCATGCCACGTCGTCGCCAGCACCACCGCGTCGAACGCGGACAGGCCGAGTTCATGGCGACGCGCCAGCACCGATGCGACGATGCCGGCGAGCAGGTCGCCGGAACCGCCGCGGGCGAGCACCGGTCCGCCGAAAGGAACATGCAGGATGCGGAGGCCGTCGGTGACGCAGGTCAGCGGTCCTTTGAGGACGACGATGCTCTTCGTCCTACGGGCGTAGGCGCGGGCCGCTTCGACGGAGGCCGGGCGGCCGCTCAGGCGTTTGAATTCGCCGGCGTGCGGCAGGAGCACCAGGACGGACACCTTCTTCGCCGCGGCGACCACCGTCGGGCGGAGCGCGTCGGCGTCGAGCACGAGAGCGCCTGTCACGGCGGAAGCAAACGCGCGGATAAGGGCGGCGGCCTTCTCTCCCATGCCCGAGCCGAGCAGGATCGCGTCCTTATCGGCGAGCAGGGGGCGGAGCTCCTTCCGGTTGGCGGTCGAGAGCGTGCCGTCCTTGCCGGTGCGCAGGCCGCGCCACATCGCTTCGGGATAGGCGACGGCGGCTTTCTTACGGACGGATTCCGGCAGGCAGGTCGTGACCAAGGCCGCGCCGGAGCGCAGCGCGGAGGCCGTGTTCATCAGCACCGCGCCGGGCATGCGCTCGGAACCACCGACGATGAGGAGGCGGCCGTGGTGACGTTTATCGCTGCGCGCCCGCCGCGGTTTGCGGAGCGGGGTCAGCGATGTCGCCGTCACGCAGGCCTCTTCGGTCTCACCGAGCGGCAGGCCGATGTCGAGGACCCGGAGGCGACCGACGAACGGGGCGGCCTTCGGCGAGAGCAGCGGACGCTTCAGGCAGCCGATGGACACCGTGAGGTCGGCGCGGAAGGCCGGACCCGCGGCGTCGTCGCCCAAGCCGCTGGGCAGATCGACCGCGATACGCAGTCCGCGGAGCGCGTCGTATGTGCGAAGGAAGGCGCGGAGCTCGGCCGAGAGGGGCGAGCGGAAGCCTTGGCCGAGGATGCCGTCGAAGATCAGGTCGAACTCGTGCGTGGCCAGCTGACGGAGGTTGGCCGCGGCGACGATGCCGATGCGGACGCCCTTCTTCCGTAGGGACCATGCGCGCCGGGCCTGCGGACGGGCGGGGCCGCCCTCGGCGAAGACCGCGACGATCTCCGTGCCGGCGCGGGCGCAACGCAGCGCGGCGAGGAAAGCGTCGGCTCCGTTGTTACCCTTGCCGGCGAGGACCAGGATGCGTTCCGGCTTGCGGCCGAGGAGGGCGAGGGCTTCGTCGCCGACGCCACGGGCGGCCCGGTTCATCAGCTCCCAAGAAAGCTTCGCGTCGCCGTCGATGAACGCCGCTTCGGCCGCGGCGGCTTCGGCGCAGGAGAGGACCGGGAGGCGGGCGGAGCTCATGGCGTCAGCGGACCAGCACCGCGAAGGCCTGGGCCAGCGCGTCGGTATGCGTGAGCGAGATGAGCAGGCGCGAAGCGCCCCGGGCCGCGAGCAGCGCCTGAGCCTTGTCGTCGAGCACGACGACCGGTTCGCCGGCGGGACCGTTGAGCACGCTCACGCCCGTGAGCGACAGTTCGGCGCCGAGGCCCGTGCCGAAGGCCTTGCTCGCGGCCTCCTTGGCGGCGAAGCGGGCGGCCAGCGAAGGATAAGGGTCGGCCTTGGCGAGGCAGAGCTGCTGTTCGGCGGGCGTGAAGACCTTGTCGAGGAAGGCGGCGCCGTGCTTCACGTGCGCCGAGCGGATGCGGTCGACCTCCGTGAGGTCCACGCCGACGCCGAGCACGTTGCCGCCTGCGAGGTTCATGCCGACGGCTTGAGGCGGCCCTTCATCTCCGCGACCGCGCCGCGGATACCCGTGAACAGGGCGCGGGCGACGATCGAGTGGCCGATGTTGAGCTCGTGCAGGTGCGGGAGCGTCAGGATCGCGCGGATGTTGTCGTAGTTGATCCCGTGGCCGGCGTTGACGATCAGCCCGAGGCGATGGGCCAGTTCGCAGCCCGCGCGCAGGCGTTCCAGCTCGGCGGCGGCCGCCGGGGATTTCCAGGCGTTGGCGAAGGCGCCCGTGTGGAGTTCGATGACCGGGGCGCCGACGGCGACCGCGGCTTCGATCTGGTGGGCGTCGGGCCCGATGAACAGCGAGACCTCGATGCCGGCGGCCTTGAGCACGTGGGTCGTCTCCTTGACGCGGGCGAGCTGGCCGGCGACGTCGAGGCCGCCTTCGGTCGTGACCTCTTCGCGCGATTCCGGGACGAGGCAGACCGCGGCCGGTTTCAGCTTCCGCGCGAAGGCGTTCATCGCGGGCGTGCAGGCCATCTCCAGGTTGAGGCGGACGCCGGGCAGGGCGGCGATCGCATGGACGTCGGCGTCCTGGATGTGGCGGCGATCCTCGCGCAGGTGCAGCGTGATGCCGTCGGCGCCGCCCGCGAGGGCCTCGCGCGTGAAGGCGACCACGTCGGGCTCGGCGTGCGGCGACGGGTGCGCGCCGCGATAACGCGCCTGGCGGAGCGTCGCGGCGTGGTCGATGTTGACGCCGAGGAGGAGAGGGCGGGAGGGGGTCATTTCTTCAGCTTGTCGAGGGCCTTCTGGATCTTCTCCGATTCGAGCCGGAGCCGGCGGGCCCGATCCTTGTCATCGCATTTGTCGAAGTAGCCTTGGATAAGGTCAAGCAGTCCTGCGACCGCCTGCAGCCGGAAGACGTCCGCGCCGGCGGCGCCGCCGAGCTTCCGCTTGTACACCCGCTCGATCTCCGAGAGGAACGCCGCCTCCATCCGGGCGTCGCCCTTCACGGCCTGGTAGTAGCCTTCGAGCAGGGCGCGGAAGGTCGGCAGGTGGTCGGCGTTCTCCTCCAGCGCGCGCCGGTGCATGCTCGCGAGCTTTTCGGCGTTCTTGGCCCGGTCGGCCATCAGGACGGCGGATTCGCGTTCGACGGCCTTCTGGATCAGGTCGTAGCGGGTGCGGTCATACCCCCCGCGCCGCTTCTTCTCGGACATCAGTCGGTCATAGGCCCGCTTGCAGGTCAGGAAGATCTCATCCTGGGACATCGTCGGGAAGAGGTGCTTCGCCTCCATGTCGTCGGCGAGCTCGCGCATGTCCGGCCAATCGTCGAACGCGCGGCGCATCTCGAGGACGAAGAGCTTCCACTCCTCGGTCTTCACCTTCGGACCCAGCGCCTCGAGGCAGGCGGCGTAGGCGCGCCAGGCTTCGAGGCAGCGGTTGGCCGCGAGCACCGCGAGCCGCAGGCATTCGTGCTGGGCTTCGAGGTCGCCGCCGTCGCCGAAGATCTGCGCCGCCAGCTGCAGGCGCTGGGACTTCGCGAAACGCTCCGCTCGACGCTGGGGGTCGCCCAGGATCTGCACCTCGAATTCGCCGATGCGCCGGCCCGTCTGCGGATCGGTCGTCTCGCCGCAGGCGTAGCCGTCGTTGTAGCGGCCCGTGTTCATGTTCCATTCCTTGTCCTTGCGTTGGTAGGCGAACCAGGCGTGCCCGCCGCGGTTGCCGTCGCCGGTGACGTAGGCGGCGGGGATCCCGTAGGCGCGGGCGGTGTTGGCGGCGAAGTGGGCCTGGTGCATGCAGATCCCGCCGAGCTCGAAGATCTCCTTGAGCGTACCTTCCGTCGGCTTGGCCAGGCGGGTCTTCTCCTGGGTCACGTAATCCATGCGGTAACGGATCATCCCGTAGCTCGGCGCCCATTCCGAGAGCGAGCGGAGCTTCGGATTGGCGAGGGCCCAGGCCATCTCCTCCTCGGTGGCCGTGGCGCCGACGACCCAGACGAGGTCTCCGGGCGGCGCCTTGCGGACGTCGCCCACGAGCCTGCCGGCCTCGGCGGCGTTCTTGAAGTAACGATAACGCTCGAGCGCGTCCGCCGAGCAGGCCTCGCCGCCGTCGAAGCGGGACCAGCGCAGCGGCTTGTCGAAGACGAGGGCGCAGGCGATCTGCAGGTTGTCATAACGGCCCCGTTGCGCGGGCGTATCATCGGCCGCGAGCCGCGCCCAGACGCGCAGCGCTTCGGAGGCGTCGTCCGCGGGCTTCAAGGTCAGCGCGAATTTCTCGAGCAGGTCGGCGCGGCCGACGAGTTCGGCGAGCAAGGCCGGCTGGCCCTCGCCGCCTTGGGCCGCCGTGCGGAGGTTCTCCGCGCCCACCCGGCGGATGAAGAGGGCCTGCGTCATCCCGAGGGCGAACGCGCGGCTTTCCCAGAGACGGTTATGCCGTTCGACGCCGTCCGTCGAAGAAGTCGCGGCGAGCGCGGGCAGCAGCCCTTTCTGGAGACGGACCAGATGGTCCTCCCACTTGCCGTCCTTGAGCCGCTCCTGCGCGTCGGCGACGAGCACGGCCGGGAACTTCGGGTCGTTCAGGGCGGCGCCGCCGAAGACATAGGGTTTGATCTCGACCACCACCGGCTTGGCCTCGGGTTCGACCTTCGGCGTCTCGGTCATCTTCGGAGGAGCGACCGGCGTCACGGGCTTGGCCTCGACCACGACGACCGGAGCCTTCTCCGGCTCGACGACCTTGGGTGCTTCGACGGCCTTGGGGGTTTCTTTCACCACGACGACTTCCGGCGGCCGGCGCGTGTTCTGCCAGACGTACCAGCCCGCGGCCGCGAGGAGCGCGCCACCGATGAGCAGCGCCGGCCAGTTCGTCTGACTGCGACGATGGGCGAGGATCGGCGCGGGTTTCTTCGGCGTGGGGGATTGGCTGGCCATCGTGGGAGGGGCGTGAGGATGCCCGCCGGAGGGGGTTGGTCAAAAGAACATCGCCCGTCTCGGCGGATAATCCCCGACTCAGCCCGGCTTGGGGGCCTTGCCGCGTTCCAGCGTCAGGCGCAGGGACGGGGCCGTCGGCGACTTCCTGAGCTTCGCGAGGGATTCCGGGTCGCCGGCGTGGACCAGCTCGCCGCCGGCGTTGCCGCCTTCGGGTCCGATCTCGAGGACCCAGTCGGCCTCGGCGATCACGTCAGGGTGATGTTCGATGACCACGACCGTGTGGCCTTGGTCGACGAGCGCGTGCAGGAGTTCGATCAGGCGACGGCAGTCGGACTGGTGCAGGCCGATGGTCGGCTCCTCGAGGATGTAGAGGTTGGGACGGATCTCGCCGCGCGAGCGCTCGCGGAAGGTGGGCAGGCCTTGGGCGAGTTCGCTGACGAGCTTGAGCCGCTGGGCTTCGCCGCCCGAGAGCGTCGGGCTGCTCTGGCCGAGCGTCAGGTAGCCAAGGCCGGTCTTCACCATCAGGCCGCAGAGGTCGCCCAGCTTGGCGTCGAACGAAAGGAAAGCCGCGGCTTCCTCGAACGTCATCGCGAGGAGATCCGCGGCGGATTTGCCGTTCCAGCGGATCGCCTTGGCGGCGGAGCCGTAGCGCGTGCCCGCGCACTCCTCGCACGGCACGTAGGTGTCGGGCAGGAAGCTCATCTCGAGCTTGATGCGGCCCGCGCCGGAGCACGCTTCGCAGCGTCCGCCGGAAGTATTGAAGGAGAAGAAGCCCGCGCCGTGTCCGCGGATCGCGGCTTCGGGAAGGGAGGCGAGACGCTCGCGGATGAGGTCCCAGGCGCCGACGTACGTCGCCGGCGTCGAACGCGGCGTCTTGCCGATCGGTTCCTGGTCGACGACGACCAGCTGGCGGAAGCCCTTGAGTCCGGACAGCGAGGCGAAGGCCGGCTTCCCTTCATGGGAGACCACGCCGAGCGCCTCCTTGCCCGTGACCCCGTCCTTTTTCTTCGCGATGGCCGCGCGGATCGCAGGCGCGAGCAGGTCGGTGACCAGGGTGGATTTGCCGGCGCCGGAGACGCCGCAGACGACGGTCAGGCGGCCGGCGGGAATCTGCACGTCGAAACCCTTGAGGTTGCGCAGTGAGGCGTCCTTGAGGCGGACCCACGAGGCGGGCGCGCCCTTGCCGGCGACGGGCCGGCGCGAACCGCGGAGCGGATGCGGGATGGCTTCCTTGAGGAAACGTCCCGTCACCGAGTCGGCGCGCTTCTCGAGCGCGGCCGCGGTGCCTTGCGCGACGATCTCGCCGCCGTGGACGCCCGCGCCCGGACCCATGTCGACGACCAGGTCGGCGGCGCGCATCGTGTCTTCGTCGTGTTCGACGACCAGCACCGTGTTGCCGCGGTCGCGGAGTCCCTTGAGCGAGCCGATCAGGCGGTCGTTGTCGCGCGGGTGCAGGCCGATGCTCGGCTCGTCGAGGACGTAGAGCGCGCCGGAGAGCGTCGAGCCGAGCTGCGCCGCGAGGCGGATGCGCTGGGCTTCGCCGCCGGAGAGCGTGTCCGCTCCGCGGTCGAGGGCGAGGTAGCCGAGGCCGACCGAATCGAGGAAGCGCAGGCGGGCGGCGATCTCGGGCAGGAGCGCGCCGACGATGGCCTTCTCACGTGCCTCCAGCTTGAGGCCGGAGAGGAAGGCGAGGGATTCGTCGGGCTGCAGGCGGAGCAGGCCGGGCAGGGACAACGAGCGGCCCTTTGGACCGAGGAGCTTCACCGAGCGTCCGATCGGACCCAGGCGTTCGCCGTGGCACGACGGGCAGACCGTGTCGCCCACGCGGTCCGCGATGGCGTTCTCGTTGATGGACTCCTCTTCGTCGGAGGAGAAGGTCGACACCTCGAGGCCGTGGCCGCGGCAATCCGGGCACCAGCCGCGCGGCGAGTTCCAGGACAGGTGCTTCGGATCGACCTCGGGGAACGACTCGCCCGTGGCGGGGTCGCTCCGCGACGTCGAAAGGTAGGCGACCTGACGGCCGTCGGGCGCGAGGAGCACGCAGGCGTCCTTGCCGGCCGCGAGCGCCTGGCGCACGAGCGTGCGGAGGGCTTTCTCGCCGGAGTCCTCGGTCTCGTCGGGCAGACGGATCAGTCCGTCGGCGCGGAGTTCGCCGAAGACCGCGTCGACGTCGTGTTCCGAGTAACGGTCGAGTCCTTCGAAACCTTCGACCGCGAGCATCTCGCCGTCGCAGCGCAGGAGGCGCAGGCCCTTCGACTCGGCCCATTCGGCGAGCGGGCGGTGGTGGCCCTTGCGGGCGCGGACGAGCGGGGCGGCGACGAGCAGCGAACCCTTCTTCAGGGCCTTGGCCTGCCTGGCGACCAGGCGGACGACCGCGTCTTCGGTCATCTCCTCGAGCGGCTCGCCGGTCGTCGGGCTGTGCAGCACGCCGGCGCGGGCGAAGAGCACGCGCAGGTACTGGGCGACCTCGGTGACCGTGGCCACGGTCGACTTCGCGGAGCCGCGCGTCACGCGCTGCTCGATGGCGACCGTGGGCGGCAGGCCCGTGAGCGAGTCGATGTCGGGCTTCGGGAGCTGTTCGACGAACTGGCGGGCGTAGGCCGACACGCACTCGAGGAAGCGGCGCTGTCCTTCGGCGAAGAGGATGTCGAAGGCCAGGGAGGATTTGCCGGAGCCAGACACGCCGGTCATCACCGTGAGCGAGCCGTGCGGGATCTCGAGCGAGACATCCTTCAGGTTGTGTTCGCGCGCGCCGCGGAGGGAGATCGAGGTCGGGCGCGGTTTGCCGGCGGCGGTCGACGCCTGGGCGAAGGCGTCGTCGCCGCGGGCGAGGAAGCGTCCCGTCACCGTGCCGGCGCGGGCGACCTCGGCGGGCGGGCCTTCGGCGACGAGGCGGCCGCCGGCAGGTCCGGCTTCCGGACCCATCTCGAGGAGCCAGTCGCAGGACTTCAGCACGTCGAGGTGGTGTTCGACCACGACGAGCGAGTGACCCGCTTCGGTCAGGCGATGCAGCAGGCCGATCAGGCGGGCCACGTCCTCGCGGTGCAGGCCCGTCGTCGGTTCGTCGAGGAGCAGCAACGCGCCGCTCTTGCGGGCGTCGATCTTGGAAAGGTAGCGGACCAGCTTGAGTCGCTGGGCTTCGCCGCCGGAGAGGGTCGTGAGCGGCTGGCCCATCGAGAGGTAGCCGAGGCCGACCTCTTCGAGGCAGGCGAGCTGGGCGGAGGCCGGCGTGCGTTCGCCGAGGAACCTGCGCGCCTCGGTGACGGACATCGCGAGCAGGTCGCCGACGGACTTTCCGTCGTAATGGAAACTGAGCACCTCGTCGCGGAAGCGTTTGCCGTTGCAGGACGGGCAGGGCAGCGCGACGTCCGAGACGAACTGCATCTCGACCGTCTCCCAGCCCGCGCCGCCGCAGCGTTCGCAGCGGCCTTCGCCGGCGTTGAAGGAGAAGTGCGAGGGCGTGAGCCCGGCGGCCTTGGCCTCGGGCGAGTTGCCGAGCAAGGTGCGGATCGCGTCCCAGGCGCCGACATAGAGCGCCGGGTTGGAGCGAGGCGTGCGGGTCGCCGGAGATTGGTCGACGAGCGCGACTTCCGCCGGCTCCTTGTCGAACTTCACCCACTTCAGTTCCGTCGCTTCGTCGCCCGATTCCGGGTCGCGTCGCCCGATGACCTGGTGGAGCAGGGTGGATTTGCCTGAGCCCGAGACGCCGCAGAGTCCGACCATGCGGCCGAGCGGGATCGAGCAACTGAAGTCGCGGAGATTGTTGACCGTCGCGCCGCTCACGCGGAGCCGAGGAGTCGTGTCGCCAATCGGACGCGGGGCGCGGGCCTCGGGCGTGCGGCGGCCGGAGAGCCAGCCGCCCGTCGCGGACTCCTTCACCTTGAGGATGCCCTTCGGCTCGCCTTGGTAGAGGAGATGCCCGCCTTCGGCGCCGGGCCGCGGGCCGATCTCGATGAGCCAGTCCGCGGCGCGCATCACCGATTCGTCGTGTTCGACGACCACGACCGTGTTCCCTTGGTCGACGAGGCTGCGCAGGATCCCGACCATGCGGGCCAGGTCGCGGGCGTGCATGCCCACGCTCGGCTCGTCGAGGACGAAGACCGTGTCGGCGAGGCACGCGCCCAGGCATGACGTGAGGTTGACGCGTTGCACTTCGCCGCCGGAGAGCGTGCGGGAGAGCCGATCGAGGGCGAGGTAGCCTAGGCCGACCGCCTCGAGGTAGCCGAGGCGCGCGAGGATGGCCTCGAGGGCGTGGTCGGCGGGATGGCGCGAATCCTTGGGCGCCAGCGGCGCGAGCATCGCGCGCAGGTCGGAGACCGGGAGCGAATAGAGTTCGGGCAGCGACCTGCCCTGCCAGCGCCAGAAGAGGGACTCCTCGCGGAACCGGCGGCCGTGGCACTGCGGGCACGACTCATAGGCGCGCCAGCGCGAGAGGAACACGCGCACGTGCATCTTGTAGGTCGTGCCTTCGAGCCAGCGGAAGAAGCCGCGGACGCCATACCACATCGAATCGTATTCGCCGGGCACGTAGCCCGGCTCGCCCTGTTCGATGAATTTGCGATGGGCCGCGGAGAGCTTCTTCCAGGGCACGTCCATCGGGATGCCCGCCTTGCGGCAGGCGCGCGCGAGGTCCTTCTGGGACTCGCCGTAGACCGTCCCTTGGAACGGCGCGATCGCGCCTTCCGCGAGCGTCAGCGCGGGGTTCGGGATGATCTTGTTCCAGTCGAGGCCGATGACACGGCCGAAGCCGCGGCAGGCCGGGCAGGCTCCGACCGGCGAATTGAAGGAGAAGAGCGCGGGCGAGGCCGGGCGGAATTTGCGTCCGTCGACCGGGGACTCCAGCGCCTCGCTGTATCGGGACAGCTCGTTGCCTTGGTCGTCGAGCAGGCGGAGGCGGGCGCCGCCGAGGCGGAAGGCCGCGAGGGCCGCCTCATGGAAGCGCGAAGCCTGGTCGGGGGAGACCGTCACGCGGTCCTGGATGACGAGCAGCTCGGCCGCGTCGGCGGGAATCTCGGCTTCGGTGAGGCGGAGGCGTCGGCCGGCGGCGAACGCGCGGCTGAAGCCCGCCTTGGCGAATTCTTCCGCGATGGTGGGCCAGCCCAGCGACGCCGGCTTGGCGACCGCGAATGCGAGGGAAAGCGACTGGCCCGGGAAGCGCGTGAGCGAGTCCTGCCAGGCCGCGTCGGGTCCGCGCGGGACGATAACCCGGCCGCTGGCCGGATCGACGAGTTCGGCGCGATGGGCGAACCACACCTTGAACCAGTCGCAGAGCTCGGTCATCGTGCCGACCGTCGAACGCGACGTGCGGACCGCGTTGCCTTGCTTGATCGCGACGGACGGGCGGACGTTCTCCGCGGAACCGAGGGCCGGGGAGGGGAGCAGTTCGAGGAACTGGCGGACGTAAGGGCTGAACGTCTCGACGTAGCGACGCTGCCCTTCGGCGTGCAGCGTGTCGAAGACCAGCGAGGACTTGCCGGCGCCGCTGAGGCCCGTGACCACGACCAGCTTGCCGACGGGGATGTCGACGTCGAAGCCCTTCAGGTTGTTCTGGCGGACGCCGCGGAGGCGGATCGCGTCTGGTCGGGGGGCGGACATCGGACCCTCCATCGGACACGAATCGTCCCGCTTGGCAAACCCGCTAGCGCGCCCGGCAGCGAATCACTCCCTGCGGGGTGGCCACCGCCTTGACTTTGATGTCATGAGGCTCGTCCGGCAGGCGCGGGACGACCTGGAAGGAATGGGCATGTCCGAGCAGGAAGGTCTTGCGGGGTGGCTTGGCCAGGAGCCGGTCGTAGAAGCCGCCGCCGAAGCCGAGTCGTCGGCCGGCCCCGTCGAAGCCCAGGCCCGGGACGAGGATCAGGCCGGCTTCGGCCAGCGTCGCGGCCGGCGCGGAGAGCAGCGGTTCGCGGATGCCGAGGCGGGAAGGGCGGAGCGCGGCGAGGTCCGTGACCTCGTGGAGCGTGAGCGTGGTCTTGTTGGTCACGCGCGGCAGCAGGAGCCGCTTGCCTTCGAGCAGGGCGAGGGCGAGGAGGGCGTCGGTGGGCAGTTCGCCGCCGAAGGAAGCGTAGAGGCAGACCGTCTTCGCCTGCTTCCATTCCGGGAGCTGCGTGATCAGGCGGGCGGCGGCGTCGCCGGCGACCAGCAGTTCGCGGGCGGTGAGCGCGGTCCGGCGGGCCTTGAGTTCCGCGCGCAATCTCTCCTTGGCGGCGCGGGTGTCCATGCGGTCAGAAAACCCGGCTCAGCGTCAGAGTCAACAGGACGAGCGGCAGGTAGAGGATCGACGCGAGGAAGAGCGGTTTGGCCACCTCGGCGCGGCGCGTCGGCAGGGCGAATTCCAACGTGAGCTTGAGGAACCAGATGCCGGCGAGGCCGGAGACCCAGAGGTAGGGGCTGGCCCAGCCGCGCAGGGAGGACGTGCAGGCCGGATCGAAGAACGTCTGGTTGATCATCCCCGCGGCGAAGAGCATCGGCAGGATGAAGGCCATCGCCCAGACGGCGGCCGAGCGGCCGGAAGGATCGTCGACCGTCGCGACCTTGAAACCGCCGCGGGCGTAGTCGTCGCGGCACATCACCGCGAGGGCCATGAAGTGCGGCACCTGCCAGCAGAAGAGCAGCGCGAAGAGCAGCCAGCCCATGCGGTCGACGTGGCCGAGCTTGGCCGCCGTGCCGATGATGGGCGGGATCGCGCCGGGCAGGGAACCGACGAGCGTGCACCAGGAGGTGAGCGTCTTGAGCGGCGTGTAGAGGAACAGGTAGGAGAACGCCGTCGCGGCGGTGAGGGCGCCGGCGAGCGGGTGGGCGCCGACCCAGACGAGCGTGACGCCGAGACCGAGGAGCAGCAGGCCGAAGAGCAGCGCGGCGCCGGGGCGGATGAGGCCCGCCGGGATCGGACGGTTACGCGTGCGCTCCATCTTCGCGTCGGCGTCGCTTTCCCACCACATGTTGACGGCGCCGCACCCGCCGGCGGCGAGGGCCGTCCCGAGGGCCAGGGAGACCAGCGCCTTGGCGTCGGTCGGCTGGGCGGGCGCGCTGCAGAAATAACCGGCGAGCGAGGTCAGGACGGAGAGGAACGACAACCGGGGCTTGGTCAGCTCCCAGTAGGCGGCAGGCACGGATCCGGCGCGTTCGCTCATCGGTCTTGTCGTGGCGGGTTTACGCGCAGGGTTAAAGGCAAATCCGTCGCGCCGGTTCAGGCGACGTCGGTCCGGGCGCGGCGGTGCGCGAGGGCTAAGGCGGCGCAGAGCGAGGAGAACAACGCGGCGCCTACGACGAGGTGGACGGTGCGGACGTGCGGATTGTCGTAGAGGCGGAGGCTCAGGATGCCGAGCAGGACCTGGACGCCGACCATGGCGACGAGCGTGCCCCAGCGGAGGAAAGGATAGCCGTGGCGGGCGAGCCGATAGGCGAAGAGCAAGACGGCCGCGGCCGCCAGCAAGGCGCCGCCGCGGTGCGCGAGGTTGACCCACCAGACGAGCCCCTCGCCGACGGTGGGCACGAAGAGACCTTGGTCGGGCGACGTCACCCAGGCGGTGAAGCGGCCTTGGCGCATGACGGCGCCGCCGACGATGACCGCGAGCGTGAGGCCGGCGGCCCAGCGTCCCGCGCGGAACGGCGCGGGATCTCCGCCGCGTCCGGCGCGATGCCAGGCGGCGCTGTGCGCGAGGGCGATGAAGGCGAGGAGCGCGAGCGTGAGCTGGGCGTTGACCGCGTGGCCGACGGCGAAGGCCGCCGCCTTGAAGTTGCCGTCGCCGCCGATGTTGAGCTTGTCGAGGAGCACGCGCAGGCCACCCAGCAGGCCTTGGAGCACGACGAGGCCCACGAGCGCGTAGGCCGCGCGGCGGACGACCATGCGGGTCTCGCGGAGTCGGTGGGCGACGGCGATGATCACGCAGAGCAGGCCGAGGCCCGTGGCCGCGAGGCGATGGGAATGCTCGGCGAACTTGTCGATCTCCGTGAGCCAGCCCGGCGGGTTGACGGAGCCGTTGGAGAGCGGCCAGTCGAGGAAGGCCATGCCCGCCTGGATGCTGGTCGTGAAGCCGCCGGCCTGGAGCACGAGGACCGACCAAGCGAGCGTGAGCAGGCATAGGCCGAACAGACGTCGGTCGGGCGCGGCGGAATCCGGCTGGCTCATGGCCTCATCTCAAGGGACAACGGGGACGGCGCAAATCCCAAGCACGCATATCCCCTCTCTTAAGCCCCGCCGATGGGGCTCATCAGGAACCGGCGGCGAGCCGGCCGAAGGCGCGGATCTTGCCGACCAGGTTGGTCAGGCCGTTGCGGCGGTTCGGGGACAGGTGCTGGGTGATGCCCACGGCCGAGAGGAAATCGGCGTCGGTCGCCGCGACCTCCGCGGGCGAGGCGCCGTCGTAGAATTCGCAGACCAGGCTCGCGACGCCCTTGGTGATGAGCGAATCGGCGTCGCAGCGGAAACGGCAGACGCCGTCCTCGACGGAAGGCACCAGCCAGAGGTTGGACGTGCAGCCCTCGATGAGGAAGGCCTCGAGCTTGAGTTCGGCCGGGAGCGCCGGCGCGGATTTCGCCCGGTCGATCACGTATTGGAAACGCTCGTGGTGGTCGGAGAAAGGCTCGAGCTCGGCGATGAGCTCTGCGCGGCGGCGCGCCAGGTCCATCGTCGGTTCAGAAACCTGCGAGGGCTTCGGGGTCGAGGTTGTCGCGCACGAGGGCCGAGCAGGCGGCCTCGAGCTTGCGGAGGCGTTCCGGCGGCAGCTTCGATTCGGTGCGCAGCCACGAGGCGGCTTCCTGCCAGACGAGCGGGGAAGGGCGGCGGAGCGTGAGCAGCGTCTCCAGTTCGTCGGCGACGGAACGGCGCGTGCCGTAGGCTTCGGTCTGGCCGGCGAGGATGCGGGCGGAGATGTAATCGGCGCGCAGCTGCGAGTGGCGCGGATGCTTGGCGGCGCCCGCTTCGAGCACGCGGACCGCGGGTTCGCCCGCGCGGATCGCGCGCAGGTGGCGGCCGACGGAGCGATAAGCCTCCGGGCCGAGGTCCTTGGCCTTGAGGAATTCCTCGAGGTAGCGGTTGCCGGTGTCGCGGTCGATCTTGGCGGCCTTCGCGTCGGGCTTCATCCGGGCGTGATAGGCGATGCCGAGCAGGGCGAGCACGAGCGGCTCCTTCGCCTTGAAGTAGGTGCGGTCCGCGGCGACGATCTGCTGGTACTGCGTGATCGCCTGGCTCGGGTCGGGGCCTTTGACCAAGGCCTCCAGGTGCAGCACCGCGAAGGTCACGCGCTCGAAGCCCTGCTGGTCGGCGGCGATGGCGATCGCGCCGGTGAGTTCGGAGTAGCCTTTCTCGGCGGCGAAATTCGCGAGGGCGAGCATCGCCGCGGAGTTCGAGGCGTAGCGCGTGAAGATGAGCTTGAGCTGCTTGTCGAAGTCCTCCTTCAGGCCGAGCCGGTCGAGGAGGTATAGTTTCTGGATCTGCGGGAAGAAGGCCGCCTCATCGAGTTCGATGCGCTCCTGGTTGACCGAGAGCGCGATGCGGCTCTGGCCGAGGAGGATGTGGTAGCGGGTCAGTTGCGACAGCACGGCCTCACGGGCGGCCCCGGCGAAGGACGAGGACTTGGATTCCAGCAGGCTGATCGATTCCCGGGTCTTGCCCCCTTCGAAGAGGGCCCTCGCCTTGAGGAGCAGTCCGCTGGGGAGCCTGTCCAACCCGCTGGTATTGATGAGGTTGACCGCATCCGGGTATTTACCCGTCCAGTAGAGAGAGGTGGCGGCGGAAAGGGAAAGTACCTCCCGCATGCCGCCGGAGATGTTCTTGGTGTTATTAAGAAGCTTCAGGCTGTCTTCGATGACCTCTTGGTCGCGTTCGCGGGCCTGCAGGAGCTGAAAATAGCGCTCCAGATAGTCCTTGGTCAGGGGGTCGTCGACGGGGAGGAAGTGCAGCCCATGGCTGAGCGTCTGGATCGCATCATCGGTGCGGCCAGAGACTGAATGTAAGAAGTTGGCAAAGAACAACTTAGACTTAGCACTACCCGGATTGCAACGGACGGCCACCTGAGCCAGGCGAAGGGCGTCGTCCATCTTGCCGGCGGCTTGGGCCGCCATGCCCTCCTTGGTGAAGTATTCTGAGAGCTGATTGAGGTGTTCTTGGCGGATTTGAGCCGATTTTTCGGGCTGATCCTCCAATTTGGAGAGGGAAAGACGGACGATCTGCAAGAGGGTCTTATCCTTGATGAGGTCGGCTTTGACGTAGGTCTGGCGGGCGTAACTCAGGATTTCCTCCTTGTCTTTAAGGTGGGGAAGGCCGGCAAGGACGATGATTTCGGCATCTTCGGACTCCTCTTTGCTGGCCGCGCTCAGGGGAGGGGGGGAGGGAGGGGTGGCCTTCTGGGCCAGACCGGGCAGGCAGGAGGCTGCGAGGAGCAGGAAGGCGGTCAGGCGTGAGGGGGGCATGGGCGGGGTTTGAGTAATGGCAGGGGGCTTGGAATTGTCCCGCCAAAAAAAACCGGCGGGGCGTGCCGTCCGGAGGGGAGTAAAGAAACCTTAAAATCCCCGCACTTTCCTCTTGCATGAGGGGCCTCGACCCCTATGCCCAAACCCTCTTTTCCCTATTTACCGAGGTCCATGCCTACCATCAACCAGCTCGTCCGTAAACCGCGTGTCCAACCCAAGGCCAAGTCGAAGTCGCCTGCCTTGAACAACTCGCCCTTCCGCCGCGGCGTGTGCGTGCAGGTCATGATCCGCACGCCGAAGAAGCCGAACTCGGCCCAGCGTAAGGTCGCCAAGGTGCGCCTGACGAACGGCCAGGAAGTCATCTCCTACATCCCCGACGAAGGCCACAAGCTCCAGGAGCACTCCGTGGTCCTCGTCCGTGGCGGCCGCGTGAAGGACCTCCCGGGCGTGCGCTACCACATCGTCCGCGGGCCGCTCGACTGCTCCGGCGTCGAGAAGCGTCGTCGCTCCCGCTCCAAGTACGGCGTCAAGCGCCCGAAGGAAAAGAAGGCCTAATCCGTTTCCGACCCTAATTACTCTCAGACCATGTCTCGTCGTCGCAAAGCAGCCAAGCGCGCCCACCTCCCGGACGCCCGCTACGGCTCCCCCCTCATCAGCCAGCTCATCAACGTCGTGATGAAGTCCGGCAAGAAGTCCATCGCCCAAGGCATCGTCTACGGCGCGATCGAGAAGGTCAGCGAGAAGCTGATGAAGGGCAACCCCGTCGAGCTGCTGCTCGGCGCCCTCGAGAACTGCCGCCCGAAGCTCGAAGTGAAGAGCCGCCGCGTCGGTGGCGCCACCTACCAGGTCCCGGTCGAAGTCTCCCCTGAGCGCCAGAACAGCATCGCGCTGCGCTGGGTCGCCGCCGCCGCCGCCGGCCGCAAGGGCACCACGATGTCCGAAGCCCTCGCCGCCGAGCTCGTCGACGCCTACAACAACACCGGCAACGTGGTGAAGAAGCGCGAAGAGACGCACAAGATGGCCCAGGCCAACCGCGCGTTCGCCCACCTCAAGTGGTAACCGCCAGGTAATCTCCGCAGACAGACAAAGGTTCCGACCATGGCCAAACTTTCCGAATTCAATTCCGCTAACCGCGCGTTCCCACTCGAGCACACGCGTAATATCGGCATCGCCGCGCACATCGACGCCGGCAAGACGACCACCACGGAGCGCATCCTCTTCTACACCGGCGTGGTGCACAAGATGGGTGAAGTCCATGATGGCACCGCCACCACCGACTGGATGGAGCAGGAGCGCGAGCGTGGCATCACGATCACCGCGGCCGCCATCTCCGCCGGCTGGAAGACCAAGGAAGGCCATTTCGCGAACATCGACCATCGCATCAACATCATCGACACCCCCGGCCACGTGGACTTCACGGCCGAGGTGGAGCGTTCGCTCCGCGTCCTTGACGGCGCCGTCGCCGTCTTCTGCGCCGTCGCGGGCGTGCAGCCCCAGTCTGAGACCGTCTGGCGCCAGATGAACAAGTACGGCGTCCCGCGCGTCGCCTTCGTCAACAAGATGGACCGCACTGGTGCCGATTACTTCGGCGCCGTCGACGACATCTGCACCAAGCTCAAGGGCAACGCCCACCCGCTCTTCATTCCGATCGGCCAGGGCGAAGAGTTCAAGGGCATGATCGACCTGATCAAGAACGTCGCCTACGTCTACGACGAGACCGACCCGAAGGGCATGAAGTACAACACGGTCGACATCCCGGAAAATCAGAAGGAAGAAGCCAAGCAGTGGCGCACCAAGCTGATCGAGGCCCTCGCCGACTTCGACGACGTGCTCGCCGCCAAGTACCTTGACGGCCAGGAAGTGACCATCGACGAGATGCGCACCGGTATCCGTAAGGCCACGCTCTCCCTCAACTTCATCGGCGTCATCCCTGGTTCCGCTTTCAAGAACAAGGGCGTGCAGATGCTCCTCGACTGCGTCGTCGACTTCCTGCCCTCCCCGATCGACATGCGCCCTCAGAAGGCGTTCATCGACGACGGCGAGAAGGAGATCACCATCGGTCCGGACGACAAGGCCAAGGTCACCGGCCTCTGCTTCAAGCTCTGGTCCGACCCGCACGTCGGCCAGCTCGTCTTCTACCGCGTGTACCGCGGCCAGCTCAAGAAGGGTGAAGCCCTCTACAATCCCCGCACCCGCAAGAACGAGCGTATCTCGCGCATCGTCCTCCTCCGTGCGATGGACCGCGAAGAAATCGACGTCGCCTACTCTGGCGACATCTGCGCGATCATCGGTCCGAAGGACATCGCCACCGGCGACACCCTCACTTCCGAAGACGACCTGATCCTCGAGAAGACCACGTTCGCCGAGCCCGTCATCTCGATGTCCATCGAGCCGAACTCCAAGGGCGACCAGGAGCGGCTCTCCATCGGCCTGCAGCGCCTCGCCCAGGAAGACCCGACCTTCCGCGTCACCTCCAACCCGGAGACGGGCCAGACCCTCATCTCCGGCATGGGTGAGCTTCACCTCGAAATCATCGTCGACCGACTCAAGCGCGAGTTCAAGGTCGAGGCCAAGTCCGGCAAGCCCCAGATTTCCTACCGCGAAACCATCAACCTCGCCTCCGAAGGCGTGGGCAAGTTCATCCGCCAGTCCGGCGGCCGCGGCCAGTACGGCCACGTCGAGATCAAGCTCGAACCCAATCCCCCCGCCACCCGCGTGGCCGGCGAAAAGGGCGAGGAAGTCATCAACGAGATCGTCGGCGGCGTGATCCCGAAGGAATTCATCAAGCCCGCCACCGAAGGCATCCTCGAAGCCGCCAACAACGGCACCGTCGCCGGTTACCCGGTGATCAACTTCAAGGCCCGCATCGTGTTCGGTTCCTTCCACGAAGTGGACTCGAACGAAATGGCCTTCAAGATGGCCGGCATCTTCGCCTTCAAGGAAGCCATGAAGGACGCCAAGCCGATCCTCCTCGAGCCGATCATGAAGGTCGAAGTCGTCACCCCGGAAGAATACCAGGGCGACATCATGGGCGACCTCAACCGCCGCCGCGGCCAGATCCAGGGCATGGACACCAAGTCCGGCCTCTGCAACATCGAGGCCCGCGTCCCGCTCGCCGAGATGTTCGGTTACTCCACGGACGTCCGCTCCCTCTCCAAGGGCCGCGCCTCCTACTCCATGGAGCCCGCCAACTACGAGCAGGTCCCGGCGCAGATCCTCAAGCAGGTCGTCGAGACCTCGTCCCGCGCCCCGGCCCGCACCTAATCTAACCTCCACACTCCCTTCCCGATGGCCCGCACCAAAATCCGCATCAAGCTCAAGGGCTTCGACTATCGCATGGTCGACCAGTCCGCCAATGAGATCGTCGACACCGCCAAGCGCACCGGCGCCCGCGTCTCCGGCCCCGTCCCGCTGCCGACCGACATCGAGCGTCTGACCGTCAACCGCTCCCCTCACGTGGACAAGAAGTCCATGGACCAGTTCGAGATCCGCACCCACAAGCGTCTGATCGAGATCATGGAGCCCAACGCCCAGACCGTGGACGAGCTGAAGAAGCTCAACCTGCCTTCTGGGGTTGACATCAACATCGTAGTCTAACTCTTCAACCCTCCACCTTAACCTCCAACCCAACGCAGGACGTCCAAGCCCCTCTATCAGGACCAAGATTCCGCAAGGAATCCCAAGCCTAATGCAGGTCAGCAATGACCAAACGGCGGAAACGCCACCTGCCTCTTAGAAAAATGAAACACCAGCTACTCGGTAAGAAAATCGGAATGACCCAGGTCTATGACGCGGAGAACAACCTCGTCCCTGTCACGGTCGTCCAAGCGGGTCCCTGCCCGGTAACGCAGGTCAAGACCGTCGACAAGGACGGCTACGATGCCGTCCAGATCGCCTTCGGTCCCCAGAAGGAGAGCCGCATGTCGGCCGGCGAGATCGGCCACCTGCGCAAGGCGGGCGTCGCTCCCCACACCCATCTCCATGAGATCCGCCAGGCCGGCGCCACGCAGGCCAAGGTCGGCGACGTCATCACCGTCGAGAACTTCACCGCCGGCCAGATGGTCGACGTCATCGGCACCGTCAAGGGCCGCGGCTTCCAGGGCGTCGTCAAGCGCCACAACATGGACGGCCAGCCTGACTCCCACGGTCACATGATGCACCGCCGAATCGGCTCGATCGGCATGCGTCAGACCCCGGGTCACGTCTTCAAGGGCAAGCGCATGCCGGGCCACATGGGCCAGGTGCAGCGCACCGTCCAGAATCTCCGCGTCGTCCAGGTCCTCGCCGAGAAGAACCTCCTCCTCATCAAGGGCAGCTTCCCCGGCGCCAACGGTGAGGTCGTCCTCGTGCGCCCGGCCAAGAAGGCCATCGCCGCCAAGTAACCCCCAGCATCTCAGCGATATGAAGCTCAAAGTTTACAAGCCCGACGGATCCGCCTTCACCGAGAAGGAATTCGACATCCCTTCCTTCGAAGGGGACAAGGGCGTGGCCCTGCTCAAGCAGGTCATCGTCTCCTACCAGGCCAACAAGCGCCAGGGTACCTCCAAGACCAAGGATTACGGCGAAGTCGCCGGCTCCGGCAAGAAGGTCCTCCCGCAGAAGGGTTCCGGCGGCTCCCGCCACGGCGACAAGCGCGCCCCCCAGATGTTCAAGGGCGGCATCGTCTTCGGTCCGCGTCCCCGCGACTGGTCCAAGACCATCACCACCCAGGCCAAGAAGATCGCCCTCCAGCGCGCCCTCTTCGAACTCGCCGCCGACGGCGGTCTCTCGGTCATCGAGAAGTTCGAGGTCGCCCAGCCCAAGACCAAGCTCTTCGCCAAGGTGCTCGCCAACGTGAGCCCCGCCGGCAAGCGCCTCCTCGTCGTCGACAGCGCCTGGTCGGACACCGTCGTCCGCGCCAGCCGCAACGTCAGCCGCGCGGTCTTCTCCAATTCTTCCAACCTCAACGCTCTCGATCTCGTGCGCACCCCGCGCGTCCTGATCTCGGAAGACGGCCTCAAGAAGGTCCTCGAGCGCGCCAAAAACTAAGACCGTCATCCCATGAAGCCCGCTTCTGAAATCATCAGCCGCCCTATCCTCACGGAAAAGGCCTCCGGCCTCGCCGAAGCCAACAAGTACGTCTTCGAGGTCCTTCCGGGCGCCGACCGCGCCCAGATCAAGAAGGCCGTCGAGGCCAACTTCAAGGTGACCGTCGAGAAGATCAACATCCTCATCCGCAAGGGCAAGCTGCGCCGCAGCCGCCTCTCCGGCGGATCCATCTTCACCGAGACGGACTCCCGTCGCGCCATCGTCACCCTGAAGAAGGGCGACGTCATCTCCCTCGCCTAATCTCGGAGCAGCCAAGCCATGCCCATCATCACCCATCGTCCCATCACCCCCGGCACGCGCTTCCTCGTTCGCGTGAAGACCGAGGGTCTGCACGCCGGTCGCCCCGAGCGCAGCCTCACCGAGAGCAACCATCGCGCGATGGGTCGTAACTGCTACGGCCGCATCACCTCCCGCCGTCGTGGAGGAGGCCACAAGAAGCTCTACCGCACCATCGACTTCCGCCGCGACCGCCTGGACGCCCCGGCCACCGTGCTCCGCATCGAGTACGATCCGAACCGCACCTCGCACCTCGCCCTGATCGAGTACGCCGACAAGACCCTGAGCTACATCCTGGCTCCAGACGGCCTCAAGGTCGGCGACAAGGTCGTCAGCACCAACACCGTGCAGGAGCAGCTGACCCCCGGCCTTTCCCTGCCGCTCCGTCTGATCCCCCCGGCCACCTTCATCCATTGCATCGAGATCGAACCCGGCAAAGGTGGTCAGCTCGCCCGCTCCGCCGGCGGCTTCGCCCAGCTCCTCGGCCTCGAGGCCGGCCGCGCGATCCTGCGCATGCCCTCGGGTGAACAGCGCTACCTCAACGCCGATTGCCGCGCCACCGTGGGCATCGTCGGCAACGTCGACCACCACAACGCCAGCCTCGGCAAGGCCGGACGCAGCCGCTGGAAGGGCATCCGCCCGCGCCAGCGCGGTATGTCCATGAACCCGGTCGACCACCCGAACGGCGGTGGCGGCGGCAAGAAGAAGGGTGGCGGCGGTCGTCAGCACCTCAAGTCCCCGTGGGGACAGCTCGCGAAGGGCTTCCCGACCCGCATCAAGGCCAAGGCCTCCAACAACCAGATCATCCTGCGCCGCAACGGCCGCAAGGTGAAGCAGGTCTAACCCTCCCTAATCCTCTCCCAACATGGCACGCTCCCGCAAAAAGGGTTTCTATGTCGACTCCCACCTCGTCGACAAAGTCACCGTCGCCCAGAAGGCCAACAGCCGCAAGCCGATCAAGACCTGGTCGCGACGCTCGACGGTCACCCCGGACTTCATCGGCCTCAACCTGGAAGTCCACAACGGCAAGGCCTTCGTCCCCGTCTATGTGACGGAAAACATGGTCGGCCATAAGCTCGGCGAGTTCGCTCCGACGCGCACCTTCCGCCAGCACACCCAGCCCTCCCGCAAGGAAGCCCAGTAATCCTCCTCCGTGCGCAACGTCCTCACCATGTCCGTCCTTCTCGTCGCCGCCACCGCGGTCGGCGCGGAAGGCCGTGCGCTTGGTGCGGCCGAAGCGGATGGCAAGGCTCCGGTCGTCGCGGTCGTCTCCGCCCGCGCGACGGATCTGGTGGTCCTGGATGGCGGACACGACCGTGGCTTCCGCCCCGGCACGGTCTGCAACGTGAGCCGTGACGGCCGCTCCTTCGGCGCCGTCGTCATCGCCGAAGCCGGCCTGCGCCGCTCCGTCGCCCTCATCCTCTCCCTAGACCCCTCCGCCGCGATCGCCGCCGGCGACCTTGTCACCCTCCGCGCCAATCCCCGCATCTAACCCAACCTTTACCAAAGTCATGGAAGTCCACGCCACCACCCGTTTTGCCCGCATGTCGCCCCAGAAGGTCCGCGAAGTCGCGCGCCAGATCCAGGGTCTCCCCGCCGAGGAAGCCATCCAGCTCCTCCGCTTCATCCCGCGCAAGTCCGCCCGCCTCCTGGGCAAGACCCTCGCCAGCGCGATCGCCAACGCCGAGAACAACCACAATCTCTCCAGCAGCGACCTCGTGATCGTCTCCGCCACGGTCAACCAGGGTCCGGTCATCAAGCGTTCGATGCCGGCCGCCCGCGGTTCCGCCCACCCTATCCACAAGTCCATGAGCCACATCCGCGTGGCCCTGGGTTCCGCCACCAAGTAATTTACGAAACATGGGCCAGAAAGTAAATCCGATCGGCTTCCGTCTAGCCGTCCGCCGCAACTGGGAATCCCGCTGGTACGCCACCAAGCGCGACTTCCCGGCCAACATCCTCGAGGACTACCGCATCCGCGAGTTCCTCAAGGAGAAGCTCCGCCAGGCGGCGGTGCCCCGCATCTTCATCGAGCGCGCCGGCCAGAAGGTCCGCGTCCGCATCTGGACCGCCCGCCCGGGCGTCGTCATCGGCCGCAAGGGCGATGAGCTCAAGAACCTCCGCGCCGAGATCCAGAAGGTCGCCGGCAAGGCCCGCATCGACGACATCATCCTCGAAGTGAACGAAGTGAAGCGCCCCGACCTCGTGGCCCAGCTCGTCGCCGAGAACATCGCCCTGCAGCTCGAGCGTCGCATCTCCTTCCGCCGCGCCATGAAGAAGGCCGTCCAGACCACCATGACGAACGGCGCCGACGGCATCCGTATCCGTCTCGGCGGTCGTCTCGGCGGCGCTGAGATCGCCCGCGTCGAGTCCGCCCGCGTCGGCCGCGTCCCGCTCCACACCCTCCGCGAGAACATCGACTACGGCTTCACCGAAGCCCGCACCCTGGCCGGCAAGGTCGGCATCAAGTGCTGGATCTGCTCCAAGGACTCCGAGTTCTAAGCCCCACGCAACCTTCATCTTCTAGACCAACATGGCCAATCTCCAACCTGCCCGCACCAAGTGGCGTAAGCACCGCAAGGGCAAGATCCGCGGCAACGCCACGGCGTGCAACACGCTGTCCTTCGGCGACTTCGGCATCCAGTCCCTCGATCGCGGCCGCGTTCCGGCCAACCAGATCGAAGCCGCCCGTATCGCCATCTCCCGCGCCTTGAAGCGCAAGGGAAAGATGTGGATGCGCATCTTCCCCCACACCCCGGTGACCAAGAAGCCGGCCGAAGTCCGCATGGGCTCGGGCAAAGGAAGCGTCGAGTACTACGTCGCCTGCGTCAAGCCGGGCACCATGCTCTTCGAAGTTTCCGGCGTGCCGATCACCATGGCCCGTGAGGCCATGCGCCTTGCCGACACCAAGCTTCAGCTCCGCTGCCGCTTCATCGCCCGCGAAGAACTCGAAAAGTATTGATGCAACCGGCCAAGACCACCCATAACTGACCCTTTTCACCGATGTCCACCTACCGGAAAGATAAGCCCACCGCCGCCTCGGCCCTTCGTCCCCTGGCCGCCGCCGAACTGCAGAAACGCGTCCGCGAGGCCCGCGAGGAGCTGCTCAGCCTCCGTCTCAAGAAGGCCACCGGCTCTGTCGAGAACTCCGCCCGTTTCCGCACCCTGAGGCGCGATGTCGCCCGATGCATGACCGTCCTTTCCGGCAAGTCCACCCCGGCGAAGAAGAAGTAATCCACCCCTAAAAGCATTTACCGATGTCCGAAGACCGCTCCAATCGCAAGACCCTCCTGGGTCTCGTCGCCTCCCGTTCGGGAGACAAGACCATCAAGGTCAACTACCAGTACACCGTGCCGCACCCCGTTTACGGCAAGGAGGTCAAACGCCGTACCGTCCTGCATGCGCACGACGAAAAGAACGAGTGCAAGCCCGGCGACAAGGTCGAGATCATGGAGACCCGCCCCCTTTCCAAGCTGAAGCGCTGGCGCGTCGTCCGCGTCGTCGAAGCCGCCAAGATCGCCGCCCAGTCCATCGACGACTGACCGGCCCCTCCCTAACCCAAGACCTTCCTTACCATGATTCAGATGCTTTCGCGGCTCGAAGTAGCCGACAACACCGGGGCCCGCAGGGTTCGCATGATCCGCCGTCTCGGCCAGCTCACCGACACCGCCGGCGTGGGCGACATCATCATCTGCTCGGTCAAGGATTCGACCCCTGACGCCCAGGTGAAGAAGGGTTCCGTCTGCCGCGCCGTCATCGTGCGCACCGTCGCTCCGATCCGCCGCGCGGACGGCAGCTACCTCCGCTTCGACACCAACGCCGTCGTCATCCTCGACGAGAACGGCAACCCCAAGGGCACCCGCATCTTCGGGCCCGTCGCTCGCGAGCTCCGCAGCAAGAACTTCATGAAGATCATCTCCCTCGCTCCCGAGGTACTCTGAACACCATGTCCAAGACCGACATCAAGAAGGGTGACGAAGTCATCGTCATCGCCGGCGCCGAAAAGGGCAAGCGCGGCAAGGTCGTCAGCTACAACCGTGCTGACGAACGCCTCACCATCGAGGGGCTGAACCTCGTCAAGCGCCACCTGAAGCGCACCCAGGACGGGCAGGGCGGCATCACCGAGAAGGAAGCCCCCATCCACCGGTCCAACGTGATGCTCGGCTCCCTCTGGGACGCCCGTCGCGCCAAGAAACCGGCCAAGTCCGCCAAGAAGTAAGCCCGACGAAACCACCCGAGATCTAACACGAAAATGGCATCCGTTCCTTATCTGAAGAAGTACTACCTCGAGAAGGTCGTCCCCGAGCTCATCAAGAGCCGCGGCTACAAGAACATCCACCAGGTCCCGAACCTGAAGAAGATCGTCCTCAACACCGCCTTCAAGGCCGAGGCCGACAAGGGCCATATGGCCGAAGTCGTCAAGGACATCACCAAGCTCTCCGGCCAGAAGCCGGTCATCACCAAGGCCACCAAGTCCGTCGCGAGCTTCAAGGTCCGCCAGGGCATGCCCCTCGGCTGCATGGTCACCCTCCGCGGCGCCCGCATGTGGGAGTTCTACCTCCGCCTCACCGCGGTCGCGCTCCCGATGATCCGCGACTTCCGCGGCACCTCCAACCGTCTCGACGGCCGCGGCAACTACTCGCTCGGCATCGTGGACCACACCATCTTCCCGGAAACCCAGGCTGACGGCTCTCAGCGCGCCAACGTCGGCATGGACGTCGTCATCGTCACGTCGGCCCAGACCGACGACGAAGGCCGCGAGCTCCTCCGCCTCCTCGGCATGCCTTTCCGTCGCTCCAGCGCCGAGGCCGCCGCCACCGCCACCGCCAAGGCCTAACCCCCCACCTCTTACCAGCATGGCCAAGAAGTCCGTCATCCAGCGCGCCCTCAAGCGCGAACGCCTCGTCAAGAAGTACGCCGCCAAGCGCGCCGAACTCAAGAAGGTCCTCGCCGACCCTCAGGTCACCGAAGAGGCTTTCTACGAAGCGCAGAGCAAGCTCGCGAAACTGCCCCGCAGTTCCTCGAAGGTCCGCCAGAAGAACCGCTGCTCCATCTCCGGTCGTCCGCGTGCGTTCATCCGCAAGTTCGGCCTTTCCCGTATCACCTTCCGCGAGCTCGCGCTCAACGGCCAGATTCCCGGCGTCACCAAGGCCTCCTGGTAACCAAACCGACCAAACAAAACCATGTCCGCTTCTACTGACACCATCGGGGATTTCCTCACCTCCGTCCGCAACGCTTCGCAGGCCGGCAAGCCTACGATCACCGTCCAGTGGTCCCGCCTCCGCGAGGGCGTCGCCAAGATCCTCGTCGACGCCGGTTACGTGGCCTCCGCCCGCAAGGCCGAGCGCGACGGCCTGCCCGTCCTCGAGGTAGCCCTGAAGTACGTCGCCGGCGTCCCGGCGATCACCAGCATCGAGCGCATCTCGACCCCCGGCCGTCGCATCTACGCCGGCTATACTTCCGTCCCCAAGGTCATCGGCGGCATGGGCGTCTCCATCCTGACCACCTCCCGCGGCGTCATGACCGACGCCGAGGCCCGCCGCCAGAAGGTCGGCGGCGAACTCCTCGCGAAGGTCTGGTAACCCTTCCCACCCTTAAACAAGCAACTCAATGAGCCGAATTGGTAAGCAGCCCGTCAACATCCCCGACAAGGTGACCGTGTCCGTGAAGGACAACGTCGTCATCGTCAAGGGTCCGAAGGGCGAACTCTCGAAAGCCTTTCCCAAGGAGATCGGCGTCGTCGTCACCGCCAACGTCGTGAACGTCACCGACCTCACGGAGGTCAAGGACGCCGCCGGCAAGGTCGTGAAGCCCGGCACCGCCGGCGCCCTCCACGGCACCGTCCGCGCCATCGTCCGCAACATGTGCGAAGGCGTCGCCACCGAATACACGAAGACCCTCCTGATCGAAGGCGTCGGCTTCAAGGCCATCCTGAAGGGCAATGTCCTCGACCTCGCCCTGGGCTATTCGCACCCCATCCGTTACACCATCCCTGCCGGCGTGAAGGTCGTCGTCACCGACGGCACCAAGCTCGTCATCAGCGGGCCTGACCGCCATATGGTCGGCCAGGTCGCCTCCTCGATCAAGCTCTACAAGCCCGTCGAGCCTTACAAGGGCAAGGGCGTCCGCGTCGAAGGTGAATTCGTCCGCCGCAAGGAGGGCAAGAAGACGGCCTAATCCGTCCGAAACAAAAACATTCCATGAAACTGCAGAAGAAGAATCTCCTGGCGCAGAAGCGTCGCTGGCGCATCCGCAAGACGGTGCGTGGCACCGCCGCCCGCCCGCGCCTCGCGCTGAAGATGACCCACGTCCATCTCTACGCCCAGGCCATCGACGACGACAAGGGCGTGACCCTCGTCTCCCTCGCGACCACCTCCAAGGATCTCCGCGGCCAGAAGCTCAAGGCCAACGTCGCCGGCGCCACCGCCTTCGGCGCCGCCTTCGGCGCCAAGGCCAAGGCCGCCGGTCTCACCACCGTGGTCTTCGACCGCGCCGGCCGCCGCTACCACGGCACCGTTAAATCCTTCGCCGAAGCCGCCCGCCAGGCCGGTCTGACCTTCTAATTTCATGAGCGCTGAAAACACCCCCGCCGCGGCTCCTGCCGCCCCCGCTTCCGCTGCCCCTGGCCGTTCCGGTCCCGGTGGCGATCGTCGTGGTCCTGGTGGCCCCGGTGGTCCCGGCGGCCGTCGTAACGGTCCTGGCGGCCCCGGCCGCGGCCCTCGTCGCGACAACCGCAACGACGGTCCTGCTTCCGAATACAACGACAAGGTCGTCCACATCAACCGCTGCTCCAAGGTCGTCAAAGGCGGCCGCCGCTTCAACTTCGCCGCGCTCGTCGTGGCCGGAGACGGCAAGGGACGCGTCGGCGTGGGTTATGGCAAGGCCAAGGAAGTTCCCGATGCGATCCGCAAGGGAACCGACCGCGCCCACCGCGCCCTCGTCCGCGTCAATCTCCGCGGCAACACCATCCCGCACGAAGTCATCGGCCATGCCGACGGCGGCGTCGTGATGCTCCGTCCGGCCGCGCCCGGCACCGGTCTCATCGCCGGCGGCGGCGTCCGCGCCGTGCTGGAAGTCGCCGGTTACAAGGACGTCCTCTCGAAGTCCATGGGTTCCAATAACCCGCAGGCGATCGTGAAGGCCACCTTGGACGGTCTCTCCAAGCTCCGCACCCTCGAACAAATCAAGGCTCTCCGCGCCTAAGCGGAACACACAGACATGAAACTCGACTCTCTGCCCAACATCAAGGGCTCCACCCATCGCCATAAGATCCTCGGCCGCGGCCGCGGCACCGGTCACGGCAAGACTTCCGGCCGTGGTCACAAGGGCATGAAGGCCCGCTCCGGCGGCGGTCACCGACCTGGCTTCGAAGGCGGTCAGATGCCGCTCTACCGTCGCCTGCCTCATCGCGGCTTCAAGAACGTCAACCGCGTGGACTACGCCGTGCTCAACGTCCGTGACTTCCAGGAACTCGAAGGCAAGACCTTCGGCCTCGAGGAACTCGTGGCCGCCGGCGTCCTCCGCAAGGCCGCTCCTCTCCTCAAGGTCCTCGGCACCGGCGACCTCACGCGCGCCGTCACGGTCAAGGCCCACCGCTTCTCCAAGGAAGCCAAGGCCAAGATCGAGAAGGCCGGCGGCAAGGCCGTCCTGATCGAGGTCAAGAAGACGGCCTCCGCCGAGTGAGCCTCGGCTCGCCCTGACCTTGATGTTCTCGGCCTTCGCCAACTGCTGGAGGATCCCTGAGCTCAGGGCCCGTCTGCTCTCCACCGTCGCGTTGCTCTTCGTCGCCCGCATCGGCGCGAACATCCCGTTGCCGGGCATCGACCCGAAGGACATCATGGACTATTACCACTCCATGGCTGACAAGTCGGCCGGCGGAGTGGTCGCGATGTACAACATGTTCACGGGTGGCGCGCTCCTCAAGGGCGCGGTCTTCTCGCTGGGCATCATGCCGTACATCAGCGCGTCCATCATCATGCAGCTGATGTCGGCCGTCGTCCCGTCCATCGCCCGCCTGCAACAGGAGGGCGAGATCGGCCGTCAGAAGGTCGCCCAGTATTCCCGTTACCTGACGATCCTCATCGCGGTGGTCCAGTCCGCGCTCCTCCTCGGAGCCTTCTGCAATCCGCAGCAGGTCGGCCAGGCGCTCGGCCTCGGCAATTTCACCGGCACGATCGTCGTGATGCAGAGCAAGACGCTCTTCGTCTGCCTCGGCGTCTGCCTCCTCACCTCCGGCGCGATCGTCATGCTCTGGCTCGGCGAGCAGATCACCCAGCGAGGCATCGGCAACGGCACCTCCGTCCTCATCACCGTCGGCATCCTCGCCGACATCCCCGGCGCGCTCTCCTCCTTCGTCGACATGACCTTCGGCGGCAAGGTCGGCGCCGCCGCCGCCAACTCCCACGGGTGGGAGAAGGCCGCGGGCATGGTCCTCCTCTTCGTCGTCGTCACCGCGGCGATGGTCGCCATCAACCAGGCCGTCCGCAAAATCCCGATCCAGTACGCGCAGCGCATGGTCGGCCGCAAGATGTACGGGGCCCAGACCAATTACCTCCCCCTCAAGGTCAATTACGCGGGCGTGATGCCGGTCATCTTCGCCGGCGCCATCATGAGCTTCCCGCCCATGCTGCTCAACCCGCTGAGCACCTATTTCCCGACCCTCGCCTTCCTCCGTGACTGGGCCGACTTCTTCTCCCGCAACAACGGCTTCTACTACACGCTGTATTCGGTCCTCATCTTCGGCTTCAGCTACTTCTGGATCTCCATCATGTTCCGTCCGGTGCAGATCGCCGACGACCTGAAGAAGAACAACGGCTACATCCTCGGCGTCCGCCCCGGCGAGCACACCGCCCAGTTCCTGGATTTCGTGATGACCCGTCTGACGCTGGCCGGCTCCGTCTTCCTGCTCGTCATCGCGCTGATGCCGGACCTCTTCATCGTCCAGCTCGGCTTCCCGATGCGCCTGGCGAGTTTCCTGGGCGGCACCGGCGGCCTGATCACCGTGGGCGTCATGCTCGACACCATGCGTCAGATCGAGACCTACCTCCTGCAGCGCAACTACGAAGGCTTCCTCAAGAAGGGACGCATCGGCGCCGTGCCCGTCCCCGCCGCCTCGCTGCGTTCCGAAGGCGAAAGCTCGGCCCTTGGTTCGCTCGAGAAGACCTGTCTGTTCCTGTTCGTCCTCGGCGTCGTCGCCTGGGCCCTGAACCACTTCGGCTCCTTCGCCGGGTAAGTCCATCACGGGATGATCGATTTGAAGTCGGCCGAAGACGTGAGTCGCATGCGGGCGGCGTGCGCCGCCGCGGCCCGCGTCCTGCACGACCTCTCGACGCTCGTCGTCCCCGGCATCTCGACCGCCGGCCTCGACGCGGCCGCCCGCGGCCTCATGGCCCGTCACGGTTGCGAGAGCGCCTGCCATGGTTACGTCGTCGGTCGGCTCAGCTACCCCGGCTACGTCTGCATCTCCCTCAACGAAGAAATCGTCCATGGCATCGGTTCGGCCGACCGGATCGTCCGCGACGGCGACCTGGTCTCGCTCGACGTGGTGGTCCGCCGCGACGGCTTCATCGGTGACAACGCCCGCACCATCCTGGTCGGCGCGGTCGACCCTCGGGCTCGTCAGCTCTGTGCCGACACCGAGAAGGCGCTCCAAGCGGGCATAGCCGCCGCCCGGGCCGGGAACAGGGTGGGGGACATTTCCGCCGCCGTCCAGGAGGCCTTGACCCCGGGGGGGTATGGCATCGTCCGGGACTTCGTCGGACACGGCGTCGGACGTAAAATGCACGAAGAACCCCAGATCCCAAATTACGGCAAGGCAGGAACTGGACCTAAACTGTTGCCTGGCATGGCTTTAGCCATTGAACCGATGGTCAATCTCGGCACCCACAAGATCGTCATGGCCTCCGACGGGTGGACCGCCCGGACGGCTGATGGCAAGGTCTCGGCTCACTTCGAGCACACCGTCCTGGTGACCGAAAACGGCCCTGAAATCCTCACCCTCGTTTAAACCGCATTTTTTGCTTTCCAATCCCACCAGAACCTTCAAGTTCCGACCTCTTTCCCACCTTCCAAACAGCACGGACACCATGCCTCGAATCCTCGGCGTAGACATTCCCAACAACAAGAAAGTAGAGATCTCTCTCCGCTACATCTATGGCATCGGCCCCCGCCGCGCCACGGAGATCTGCGAGGCCCTCGGCTTCGACCCCGCCATGCGGGCGCAGAACCTCTCCGAAGAGCAGCTGAACAAGATCGTCGAGTACATCGTGCGCATGGGCTACAAGTGCGAAGGCGACCTCCGCCGCGATGTCGCGCAGAACCTGAAGCGCCTGCAGGCGATCAAGTGCTACCGCGGCCTCCGCCACTTCCGCGGTCTCCCGGTCCGCGGCCAGCGCACGCGGACCAACGCCCGCACCCGCAAGGGCAAGCGCAAGACCGTCGGCGTCGCCGCGGCTCCGTCCAAGTAAGCCAACCTTCCCCCCTAATCCTATTTTACGATGAGCGAAGAAGCCCCCAAGACCCCCAAGGCCAAGAAGCCGAAGGCCCCTGCCGCCGAAGCCGCCGCCGCCCCCGAAGTCGTCGCCGCCGCGGCCGCTCCGGCCGAAGCCGCCGCTCCTGAGCGCAAGGAGATCACCGCCAAGGAACTCCTGGGCGAAGAGCTCGGCGAAGTGAAGGTTCGCCGCGCCAAGGGCTCGAAGAACATCACCACCGGCATCTGCCACATCCTCGCGACCTTCAACAACACCAAGGTCACGATCACCGACGCCAACGGCAACGTGATCTCCTGGGGCAGCGCCGGCCGCCACCAGTTCCGCGGTTCCCGCAAGTCCACCGCTTACGCCGCCCAGGTCGTCTGCTCCGAAGCCGCCAAGCTCGCCATGGCCCACGGACTCAAGGACGTCTCCGTCCGCGTCAAGGGTCCGGGCATGGGCCGCGACAGCGCCATCCGCGCCCTCCAGGTGCTTGGCCTGAACGTCACCTCTATCCTCGACACGACCCCGATCCCGCACAACGGCTGCCGCCCGCCCAAGCGCCGTCGCGTCTGATCGTCTCCGCTTTCCGCATCACCGTCCGGCTATGGCAAACCGGGCGGGTCCTTCCCTCCGCCGCCTCTACCAAATCCTAAAACATCATGTCTCGTTACACCGGTCCCACCACGAAGCTCAACCGTCGCTTCGGCCAGAACATCTTCCCCACCTCCAAGGGTGAGGAGCGCCGTCCGTACCCTCCGGGCATCCACGGCAAGACGACCCGCCGCAAGGTCTCCGAATACGGCGTCGGCCTCAACGAGAAGCAGAAGCTCCGCATGATGTACGGCCTGACCGAGAAGCAGTTCCGCCTCTCGTTCGAACGCGCCAAGCGCATGGGCGGAGTCGCCGGCGATAATTTCCTCCGCATCCTCGAGACCCGTCTCGACAACGTGGTGTTCCGCCTCGGTTTCGCCAACTCCCGCGCCGCCGCCCGCCAGCTCGTGGCCCACGGCCACATCCGCGTCGACGGCCGTAAGGTCGACGTCGCCAGTTACGCGACCGCTCCCGGCGAGAAGATCGAAGTCCGCGACCGCACCTCCTCCAAGCAGCTCGCCACCCGCGCCGTCGAAGAAGGCCAGGGTCGTTCCGCGCCGGCCTGGCTTGTCGCCCTTCCTGAGCAGCTCAACGGACAGATCGTCCGCGAGCCCGCCAAGGAAGAACTGCCCTCCGACGTCAACGTCCAGATCATCGTCGAATTCTACAGCCGCTGATCCCCGCCACGCCACCACCCCCAACGGAACCACAGACATGACCAAGCGCCTCGGACAGTTCCAACGCCCGAAGACCCTCAAGAAGGAGGAGTCTTCCGCCACGCCCACCTACGCGAAGTATTTCGCCGAGCCCTTCGAGACCGGCTTCGGACACACCATCGGCAACTCCCTCCGCCGCATCCTCCTCAGCTCCATCGAAGGCGCCGCGATCTCCTCCGTGATGATCGAGGGCGTCCAGCACGAGTTCCAGCCGATCGAGGGCGTCGTGGAAGACGTCACCGAGATCGTCCTCAACCTGAAGAAGGTGCGCATCCGCACCGAGGCCAACAAGCGCGAGGCCTTCAAGGGCACCATCGACGTCAACAAGGCCGGCCCCGTGAAGGCTTCGGACATCAAGTTCGAGACCAAGGGCGCCACCGTCACCCTCGTCAATCCTGACCAGGTCATCTGCACGCTCGACCGCAAGCGCCGCTTCTACGCCGACCTCGAGGTCACCGTGGGCCGCAGCTGGGCTTCCGCCGAGGAGAACAAGAAGGCCGAGCAGGCCATCGGTTCCATCCCCGTCGACTCCCTCTTCTCGCCGGTCACCCTCGTGAAGTACTCCGTCGAGTCCACCCGCTCCGGCGACAAGACCGACTACGACAAGCTCGTGCTCGAAGTCTCCACCGACGGCCGCATCACCCCGGACGAAGCGCTCAAGGAAGCCTCCGCGATCCTGCGTCACCACCTCGAGGTGTTCGACACCGTCTCCGCCGACTCCGTCGAGTTCGAGACCGGCCACAAGGAGATCAGCGAAGAGACCAACCGTCTCCGCAAGCTGCTCAACATGTCGGTCAACGAGATCGAGCTCTCCGTCCGCGCCGCCAACTGCCTCAACAACGCCAACATCAACACCGTCGGCGAACTGGCGATGAAGACCGAGCAGGAGATGCTCAAGTACCGCAACTTCGGCAAGAAGTCCCTCAACGAGATCAAGGCCAAGCTCGAGCAGCTCGGCCTGTCCCTCGGCCAGAAGATCAACGAAGGCCTCCTCGACAAAGGCGTGAACGCCTAATCCAGACCGGAACCCACACTCATGCGTCACCGCACCCACAATCACGTCCTCGGCGTCAAGACGGCCCACCGCCGCTCCCTCGTCGCCAACCTCGCGGCCGCGTTGTTCACCAACGCCCGCATCACCACGACGCTCTCCCGCGCCAAGGCCCTGCGTCCGTTCGCCGAGCACCTGATCACCTTCGCCAAGAAGGCCGAACAGTCCGCCGACAAGGCCGTGAAGCTCCACTACTACCGGCTCGCCATCGCCAAGCTGCGCAACGAAGACGCCGCCCAGCTCCTGTTCAAGGAGCGCGTGCAGCAGTTCCTCGGCCGCAACGGCGGCTACACCCGCATCTACAAGCTCGGCGCCCGCAAGGGCGACGCCGCGGAGACCGCGCTCATCGAGCTGGTCGCCAAGGATGACAAGGCCCCGGCCATGAGCCCGAAGGCCAAGAAGGAGCGTAAGCCCAAGGCCAAGAAGGAAGCGGCCGCCGCTCCTGCGCAGGCCTGAGCTGACCGCCCAGGCTTGAACCCGAGACGCGTCCGCCCACCGGCTGGCGCGTCTCGCCTTTTCCGAACCTCCCACCCATGCAGATCCCCGTCGACCTCGGCGCCTTCCTGGCCTTCCTGGCCGGACTCGCCGCGGTCATCCTGTTCGGACTGCAGGCGTGGTACGACCGTCGCGACGTGCTCCTTTCGGACCACCGTCGCATCAATTCCGCCTTTTCCTGCGTCCGTTGCAGCCTGACCTACGTCCGGCCCCGCCGCCGCGAGGAAGCCGTCTGCCCCCGTTGCGGATGGAACAATGTTCGCCTCAAGTTCTGAACCCCCCATAATTTCCCCATCATGGCTACCCAGTCCATCGCCATCCTCGATTTCGGTTCGCAGCTGACCAAGGTCATCGCGCGCCGCGTCCGTGAGTGCAACGTCCACTCCCGCATCTATCCCTTTGGCGTCTCGCCCGAGACCCTGCGCGCCGACGGCGTCGTGGGCGTCATCCTCTCCGGCGGTCCTGACAGCGTGAAGGCGAAGGGCTCGCCGCACCCCCATCCCGCCGTGTTCGAGATGGGCCTCCCGGTCCTCGGCATCTGCTACGGCGTCCAGCTCATGGGCCAGATGCTCGGCGGCAACGTCGCCAGCAGCTCGCACCGCGAGTACGGCCACGGCGTCCTTTCCTTCCGCAAGGGCTCGCAGCTCCTGCAGGGGCTGAAGTCCCCGCTCCGCGTCTGGAACTCCCACGGCGACAAGATCACCCGCCTCCCCCGCGGCTTCAAGGCCGTCGCCTCGACCGAAAACTCGGAGTGCGCCGTCATCGAGGACGCCAAGCGCCGCTTCTACGGCATCCAGTTCCACCCCGAGGTCGCCCACTCCGAGCGCGGCATCGACATCCTCCGCAACTTCCTCTTCCGCATCTGCCGTTGCAAGCCGACCTGGAAGATGGACGACTACGTCGAGACGGCCGTCCGCGAGATCCGCGCGAAGGTCGGCAAGTCCCAGGTCATCCTCGGGCTCTCCGGCGGCGTCGATTCGTCCGTCGCCGCGGCCCTCATCCAGCGCGCCATCGGCAGGCAGCTGACCTGCGTGTTCGTCGACAACGGCCTGCTGCGCCTCAACGAGCGCGCCCAGGTCGAGAAGATGTTCCGCGGCAAGTTCAAGGTCGACCTCCGCGTCGTCGACGCTTCCGAGACCTTCCTCCGCAAGCTCAAGGGCGTCACCGACCCCGAACGTAAGCGCAAGATCATCGGCCATGAGTTCATCAAGGTCTTCGAGCGCTCCATCGCCGAGGTGCAGCGCAAGAAGAAGGGCAAGGTCGAGTTCCTCGCCCAGGGCACGCTCTACCCCGACGTCATCGAATCCCTTTCGCCCAACGGCGGTCCGGCCGCCACGATCAAGAGCCACCACAACGTGGGCGGCCTGCCGAAGCACATGAAGCTCCAGCTGCTCGAGCCCCTGCGCGAACTCTTCAAGGACGAGGTCCGCGCCCTCGGCGAAGCCCTCGGCCTCCCGCACGACATGGTCTGGCGCCACCCGTTCCCGGGCCCCGGCCTGGCCGTCCGCGTCTGCGGCGACATCACCAAGGAACGCCTCGAGGTGCTCCGCAAGGCCGACGACATCTTCATCAACGAGCTCCGCGCCTCCGGCCAGTACGCCAAGGTCTGGCAGGCCTTCGCGGTCTTCCTTCCGGTCCGCAGCGTCGGCGTCATGGGCGACGGCCGCACGTACGACAACGTCTGCGCCCTGCGCGCGGTGACTTCCTCCGACGCGATGACCGCCGACTGGGCCCGTCTGCCTTACGACGTGCTGCAGCGCGCCTCGACCCGTATCATCAACGAGGTGAAGGGCATCAACCGCGTGGTCTACGACGTCTCGTCGAAGCCGCCGGCGACCATCGAATGGGAATAAGCCGGGCTTTGCCCCGTTGACACCCCTTCGGCCCGACCTTACCTAGACGCCAGTGTCTGCACCCGGCTTCCAGGTCATCGCGCGCCGCTGGCGTCCCCGCCGCTTCGACGAGCTCGTCGGGCAGGAGCATATCGTCAAGACGCTGCGCAACGCCCTCGAGACGAAGCGCATGGCCCACGCCTATCTCTTCGTCGGTCCCCGTGGCACCGGTAAGACGACCACCGCCCGCATCCTGGCCAAGGCCCTGAACTGCGCCGGCGGCCCGAAGCCTGACTTCTCCCTCGACGACCCGGTCTGCCTCGCGATCGAGCAGGGCAGCTGCCTCGACGTCGTCGAGATCGACGCCGCTTCCAACCGCTCCATCGAGGACGCGAAGAAGATCCGCGACGAGTGCCAGTTCTCCCCGACGAGCTGCCCGTTCAAGGTCTTCATCATCGACGAAGTCCACCAGCTCACGAAGGACGCCTTCAACGCGCTGCTCAAGACGCTCGAGGAGCCGCCGCCTTGGGTGAAGTTCATCCTGGCCACGACCGAGGCCGACAAGGTCCTGCCGACCATCACCTCCCGCTGCCAGCGCCTCGAGTTCCATCCGATCTCCGAGGAGGTCATCGCCGCCCAGCTCGCCCGCATCGTCAAGGCCGACGGCGTCACCGCCGACCAGCACGCCCTCACGGCCATCGCCCGCCTGGCCGCCGGCGGGATGCGCGACTCCCAGTCCATCCTGGACCAGGTCATCTCTTTCTCGGGCAAGCAGATCACGGAAGCCGACGTGCTCTCCATCTACGGTCTCGCCTCGGCCCAGCAGGTCACCGACCTCTGTCAGGGCATCGCGACCGGCGACGGCAAGAAGGTCCTCGCGCTCTGCGACGTCTTCCACGCCGAAGGACGCGACCTGCTCCGCGTGCTCGCCGACCTCCAGGTCCGCGTGCGCGCCGCGACGCTCGATTCCGTCCGCTCGGGCGGCACCTCGGCCCAGCTCGGCGCGCCTCTGGCGACCGAGCAGCTCGTCCGCCTCCTGGAATGCCTGCAGGAAGGGGAGAACGGTATCCGCCAAGGTTTGTCGCCCCGCGCGAACTTCGAGGTGACGCTGCTTAAAGCCATCGAGCAAAGCAGGTCACGGTCGATAGACCTCCTCATCAAAGACATCGCCGCCGCCGCAGCTGGTCTCCCTCGGGAGCCCGGCCAAAAAAAAATAAGGACCGCGCCGGCGGCGCCTGAGCCTGCGGTCGCCCCGGCCGCTCCCGCCGTCACGACGGAGGAGCCCCCGCTCGCCGTCGTATCCACGCCTTCCCGTTTCGTCGACGTGCCCGTCGAGGACACCCGCAACCTGGAGGAATCCCTCCCGCCGCTCGACGTCGACGCCGCCGAGGCCGAAGCCGCGAGCTCCGAGCGCCGCGCCGACTTCGTCTTCCCGGAATCCGCCCTGACCGACCTGCCGGTCGCGGAGGTCGGCAGGTCCGCTTTCCCCGGCGAGAAGGACTTCATCGAAGCGGTCGAGTCGTTGCCCGCAGGCCTGAAGGAGAAGCTCAAGTCGACCATCGGCGCCGACTTCACGGCCCTGCGTCCGATCCCGGCCGGCAAGCTGCGCCGCCCGCTCTGACCGTGGAGCCGTCGTTCGAGATCGGCGTCATCTCCGACACGCATGGCCGGCTGCGCGCCGAGGCCATCATCGCGCTCGAAGGATGCGATGTCATCTTCCATGCCGGCGATGTCTGCGACCCGCTGATCATCCCGCAGCTCGCCGAGCTCGCGCCCTGTCACGCCGTCGCGGGTAACTGCGACGATGATGACTCGCTCCCGCTGACGTCCCTGCAGGTCGTCGCGGGCCTGCGCGTCCTGGTGCATCACGGACATCTGCGGGTCGATGAAGCCGCGTTCCGGCCGGACATCGTGATCACGGGGCACACGCATGTCCCGAAGATCGAGCAGGACGGCCCGGTGCTGCGGCTCAATCCGGGCAGCGCCGGCCCGCGACGCTTTAACCTTCCCGTGACGTTGGCGCGGATTACGGTGCGGCAGGGCAGGGCGAGCGCCCGCCTGATCTCCCTCGACGTCCCATGAAGCACCCTCTGCCCATCGATGCGTTGCAGGACGGCCTTGTCGCCGCCTGCGGTCGCGTACGCCGGCTGGTGCTCCGCGCGCCCACGGGCTCGGGCAAGTCGACGCGCATCCCGCAGATGCTCCTGGACCTGAACCTCGTCCAAGGCCAGATCGTCGTGCTGCAGCCTCGTCGAATCGCGGCCCGCCTGCTCGCCGCGCGCATCGCGCAGGAGCGCGGCGTGAAGCTCGGCGGCGAAGTGGGTTACCAGATCCGCTTCGAGCGGGTCGAGTCCGCCCAGACGCGCATCAAGTTCGTGACCGAGGCCCTCCTGCTCCGGCAGATGGCTTCCGATCCGGAACTCAAGGGCGTCGGCGCGGTGGTCTTCGACGAATTCCACGAACGCAACCTGCACTCCGACGTGGCCCTCGCCCTGGCCCGTCGCCTCCAGGAGACGCATCGTCCCGACCTGCTGATCATGGCGATGTCCGCGACGCTCGACACCGAGGGCGTGGCGAAGTGGCTCGGCGCGGCCGAGACCTTGGCCGCCGACGGCCGCGCCTATCCGGTGCAGGTCGAATACACGCACCTGCCGCGTAACTCCACCCGGCCGATCTGGGACGCCGCGGCCGAACAGGTCCGCCGCGTGCTGCGCGAGGAGAGCGAAGGCGACGTGCTCGTCTTCATGCCGGGGTCTTATGAGATCATGCGGACGATCGGGGCGGTGCGTAATCTCCCCGAATCGGGCGGCGTCGACATCCTGCCGCTCTACGGCGAACTGCCGCCCGAGGAACAGGACCGGGCCGTCAAGCCGAGCCCCGGCCGCAAGGTGATCGTCGCGACCAACGTGGCCGAGACCTCTCTGACCATCCCTGGCGTCCGCGCGGTGGTCGACGCCGGCCTCGCCCGCATCGCCCGCTTCGATCCGCATCGCGGCATCGACACCTTGCTGGTCGAGCCCGTCTCGCAGGCCTCCGCCGAACAACGCGCCGGCCGCGCCGGTCGTACCGGCCCCGGACGCTGCATCCGCCTATGGTCGCAGACCGACCACGAAGCCCGACCGCTCCGCGAAGTCCCGGAGATCAAGCGCGTCGACCTCTCGGAGACGATCCTCCTGCTGCTCTCCTCCGGCTGGGGCGAGGCCGCGAGCTTCCCTTGGTATGAGAAGCCTGACGACAAGGCCTTGCTGCGTGCGCTGACCGTCCTGGCGGACCTCGGCGCCGTCGACGCCCAAGGCAAGCTTACGCCCCTCGGTCGTCGGATGTCGGTCTTCCCGGCTCACCCGCGGTACGCTCGCATGCTCCTCGCGGCGGGCGACCTGGATTGCGTCTACGAGGTCTGCCGCATCGCCGGCCTCGCCCAAGGCCGCGACATCCTCTTCCGCAAGGTCGACGATCGGACGGAGAACGCGCGCGATTCCGTCGAGCAGGAAGACGGCTCTGATTTCTTCCCCCGGCTGGCGCTGCTGCAGCGCGCCGTGGAGATGAAGTTCGACGCCGACGCCTGCGATCGTTTCGGCGTGCACGGTCAGGCGGCGCGTCAGGCCGACCAGGCGGCGCGTCAGTTCCTGCGCCTCGCCGAAGGGCAGGGGCTTCCGGTCAGCGACCGCGTCGCCGACCCCGCGGCGATCCGCCGGTGCTTGCTCCTCGGTTTCTCGGACCGACTCGCCGTCCGTCTCGATGCGGGCACCTTGCGTTGCGCCTTGGTCCACGGCCGCACCGGCGAGCTGCGCCGCGAGTCTTCCATCCGTAACGCCAAGCTCCTGGTCGCGGCTGAGGTCGATGAGATCCAGGCCCGCGGCGGCGTGACGACTTACCTCTCCCTCGCGACCGCCGTCGAGGAGTCCTGGCTGCAGGAGCTTTTCCCGGCTGAGTTCTCGACCGTTAACCAGGTCCGTTACGACGCCTCGCAGCGTCGCGTGGTCACGCGCGTCGAGCGACGTTTCCGCGACCTCGTGCTCGAGGCCAAGGAACGCGACGACGCCCCTTCCGACGCCGCCAGCCGGCTGCTCGCGGAAGAAGTCGCCGCCGGACGCCTTGAGCTCGAGAAGTGGGACGCCCCCGTCGACGCTTGGATCCGCCGCGTCAACTTCCTCTCGAGGCATTGCCCCGAGCTGGGCATCCCGCCCTTCGATGACGCCGCCCGGCGCATGGTGATCGAAGAAGTCTGCGCCGGCGCCGTGGCCTACCGCGATATCCGCGAGCGCCCCGTCTTCGGCGTCGTCCGCGGCTGGCTCACCCACGAGCAGGCCATGGCGCTCGAGTCCTACTGCCCCGAGAAGATCGTCCTGCCGCGCAAGAAGCATCCCGCCCGCATCGAATACACCGAAGACGGACAGGCCGAGATCGAGGCCACCGTGCAGGAACTCTACGACTTCCCGGGCAGCAAGCTGCGCGTCTGCCTCGGCAAGGTCCCGATGGTCGTGTGCATCCAGTCCCCGGCCCGCCGCACCCAGCAACGCACCACCGATCTCGATGCTTTCTGGAAGGGCTCCTATGAAGGTGTGAAGAAGGAGCTCCGTGGCCGTTACCCTAAGCACGAATGGCGCTGACCCCATGAGCCCCGTAGCCTTCACCTGGTCCTCCGTCCCGATCCACGTCGTCGATTTCGAAGGCAGCGCGCGGACCGGCGTCGTCGAGTTCGGCGTGGCCACCTTGCTCGGCGGCGAAGTCGTCTCCGCCGCCACGAGCCTGCACGCCTCGCGCGTCCCGGTGCCGGCGATCGACACGCAGTGCCACGGACTCGGCGCGAAGGAACTCAAAGGACGCCCTCCGTTCGAATCCGAGTGGGAGCGATGGGTCGGTCTGCGCCGGACCGGCCTGCTCGCCGCCCATAACGCCTCGGTGGAGTCCGGCCTGCTGCGCGGCACCTGGTCGCGTCCCTCCGTCGTCCCTGGTTTCGTCGGTGAAGCCGCGGAGGTGGCTGAGTGGGGTCCTTGGATCGACACTTGCCGCCTGGCCCGGGCCTGGGCGCCGTCGCTCGGCGATTTCCGCCTGGGGGCCTTGGTCTCAGCCCTTCGTCTGGGACCCCGGCTCGACGAACTGGCGGCGAATCACTGCCCGCCCGGCCGCCGGCGCTACCACTGCGCCCTTTACGACGCCTTGGCCGCCGCCTTGGTCCTCCGGGCGCTTTGCGGACAGGAGGGACGGTCCGCCGCCCCCTTGTCACAATTAGTTCGCGACAGCATGCCGGCGCCAGCGGCTGATGACCTCATGCAAGGGGAGCTCGGGCTCTAGTTTCCGCTTCACTCCCGGGGCAGGGCCTAACTAGATAGGCCACAACTATGGCCTCCAAGTCCCCCATTCGCGTCGCCGTCACCGGCGCCGCCGGCAACATCGGTTACGCCGCCGTCTTCCGCCTCGCCTCCGGCGCCGTCTTCGGCCCCGACCAGCCGGTCGCCCTCAACCTCATCGAAGTCGGGCCGGGCCTCAACGCCCTCGCCGGCGTCGTGATGGAACTCCAGGACTGCGCGTTCCCGCTGCTCACCGACGTCGTCGCCACCGGCGACCTCAACGAAGGCTTCAAGGACGCCGACTGGTGCCTGCTCATCGGCGCCGTTCCTCGTAAGGACGGCATGGAGCGCAAGGACCTGCTCGGCATCAACGGCAAGATCTTCATCGGCCAGGGCGAAGCCATCGCGCGCAACGCCAAGAAGTCCGTCAAGGTCCTCGTCGTCGGCAACCCCTGCAACACGAACGCCCTCATCGCCCTGCGTTCCGCCGGCAGCCTGCCCGCCGAGAACTTCTTCGCGATGACCCGCCTCGACGAGAACCGCGCCAAGTCGCAGCTCGCGGGCAAGGCCGGCGCGCACAACTCCGTCGTCAAGAACGTCGCCATCTGGGGCAACCACTCCTCGACCCAGTATCCTGACTTCACCAACGCCACCATCGGCGGCAAGCCGGCCACCCAGGTCATCACCGACCACGCCTGGCTCAAGGAGACCTTCGTCCCCGACGTCCAGAAGCGCGGCGCCGCCGTGATCAAGGCCCGTGGCGCTTCGTCCGCCGCCTCCGCCGCCAACGCCGCCCTCGATACCCTGCGCAGCCTGCACTTCCCGACCCCCGCCGGCGAATGGCACTCCGTGGCCGTCCTCTCCAAGGGCGACTACGGCATCGCTCCGGGCATCATGTTCGGCTACCCGATCCGCACCAAGGCCGACGGCTCTTGGGAAATCGTGCAGGGCCTGCCGCTCGACGCTTTCTCCAAGGAGAAGGTCGCGATCACCGAGAAGGAGCTGCTCGAAGAGCGTGCGACGGCTTCGGAAGCCCTCGGCCTGAAGCTCTGAAGCTTGCCTAATGAAACCAGAGGCGGCAAGGGACCTCCCTTGACCGCCTTTTTCATGCCCCTAGGCTAAGGTCATGGAACGATTGGCCGCCGTGGATTGGTTCACGATCATCGCGGCTCTCTGTTTCTGGCTAGCCTTGGTCTGGGCCCAGCACCTCGACCGAGGTTTTCCGATCTGGCTGAGAAGGTCGGCTTGGCCTTGTCTGGCCCTTTGGTTGGTCGCATGGAACTTCTCCGAGGGTCCCGGGCTTGTACCGGCCTCAGCCGCTGCGCCGGCGCTCATCTTCGCTCTCTGGCTTTGGGCGCATGGTGTGCGACGTTTCCTCGCCGACGACCTTGCCACTGCGCCGCGTCGATACCTTGAGATGCTTTCCGCGACCGGACCGCTGGTGGCCGCGGTCGCATGGATCTGGTCGCGCTACGACCGGACCTTCGCGGGTTTCCCTGATCCGCTGGCGACGCTGACCACCGTGCACTTCGCCATCACCTTCGGCGTGCTGCCGCTGGCGATGGCGGCCAGCGAACGTCCGCTTGTCCGTCACCGCTGGCGAGACCTCGGGTTATGGCTCTACGTGGCTGGCGCTCCGGCTACCGCGTTGTGCTTCGCTCTGCGCACGGATCCGCTTCGTCCGGGCGCTGTCGAGGTCGCCGCGGCCGTCGCTTTCGCCGCAGGCTTCTTGCTCTGGGCCGCTTTCATGCCGGTGCGTCGTGGCCCATGGCCTTACGTATGCCTCGTGCCGGGCTTCCTGCTCGGCGTCGGCTACACCGCCTCACATGCATTCGGATGGGATTATCTCACCATCCCGCAGATGGCCGCGCTGCACGGTTCGCTCAACCTGCTCGGAGCCTTGTTGCTGGCGGCGCAGGCACCTGCGTTCGACGACGTGTTCGCCCCGTCGCCGGACCGAGGCACCATCGTCGAGCGAGGCGACCCCGCTACGGCTATCTTCGCGGATACCCATCGCGTCGTGGTCGGGGCTTGGTCTCCGGAAGCTTTTGCCCGGATCAAGACGGCTCTCCTGGGCTATCGTTTCTATCCGGAACAGGTGATGATACGCCGGACCCAGTTCGAGGATGAGGGACGCGCGGTGCGCGTCGGCGATCGCCTCGGCCTTGGTTTGTTCGTTCCCAATCTCCCCGGACTTGCGCCGGTGATGCTCCCTGCGGTCGTCGAGGTCGACGTCGCGGAATCCGGCCTTGAGCATGTCGCCTTGGGGTATGTCACGACGCGTCGTCACTACGGACGCGGATCCTGGAGAGCAGACGTGAAACGCGATGGCGAGCAACTCGTCCTGACCGTCTCCTATCATGTCCGTCCCAGCCGCTGGTTCGTCTGGTGCGGACTGCCGGTCTACCGACGCTTCCAGTTGGCAGCCTTCCGAGCCGGCGCGGAGAATCTCCGTAAGGTCGCGGCTTAGAGGACGATGGCCTGGTTCTTGGCCTTGGTGTAGGCCGGTGCGGTCATGTAGCGCACCTTCGAGCCCTTGAGCGCGAAGATGCCCTGTCCGTTGAAGTCGACGCCCGCTTGGACCACGTGCGGTAAAGGTCCTTCCGCATACGCGTCGTGCAGGCTCTTCGTGAACATGATCGGCCCGGTGAGTTCGCGGATGGCGTCCTTCGGGAAGCCGAAGACCTTGCCTTGGTAGCGCGGGTATTCGGCGCAGATGTTGGCGATCGTCCGCAACGGGATCGGATGGCCGGGCGCGAAGCCGAAGCCCCATTGCAGAGCGAGCTTGTCCGGGTGCTTGAGGTGCGGCGCGACGGCCGGCGGGCAGGGTATCGGGCTGACGTGAGGCTCGAAGGTGATCAGCGCTTCGGTCTCAGGTCCGTAGAAAATGCTCCATCTCGCGGAGATGGGATTTGCCGAAGAGCCGGTCCTCCCAGGTCTGGATCACGATCGGCGGGATCTTGCTCGCGGGGGCCGTGGTCGTCGCGGGACGGTCGCCCATCGGACGCAACGGGAGCTCCTTCCAGTAACGGATGGGGGCGAGGATCTGCTTCAGGCGGTTCAGCATCGTGATCAGGGCGCGGGCAGCCGGACGAGGGTGATGTCGGCCGGCCGGCAGGTGCCGAGGCGGATTTCGCCGGCGTTGGCGGCAGCGAAGATCGGCGGCTCGGGATGGATCGTCGCGACGCCGCTGGCGGCGCGACCGGCGTTGATCTTCTGCAGGCCGATGAAGTCGATGATGACCGGGTTGGCGCTGCCGAGGAGCGTCTTCTCGGAGCGGCACCAGCTCGCGTCGAAGCCCGGTCCGCCGAGCACCTGATAGCGTTCGAGCGACAGGATCGTGAGGACGTTGCGCTTGGCCAGTTTCGGGATGGCGCAGACTTCCACCGCCGCCTTGGAGGCGTTGAAGGGGTTGTCCAGGAAGCGCTCGGCGTTGGCCATGTTGCCGATCGAGGCGGCGGCCATCGCGCCATGCACGCCGAGAGAGCGGCTGTCGCTGAGCACCGGCAGGTTGATCCAGAAATCGACCTCGTCGACCAAGGTCTTCGGCAGCACGCTCACGCGCGGGTCGCCCCACGGCACGTTGGGCGTCCCCGGCCGGGGCAGCACCTGATTCTCGTAACGAAGCCTGGTGTCGGCCGCCCAGCCGGGGGCGAGCGTCTCCCAGGCCAGGACCGGGAAGCCTTCGAAGGCGTCGGGTTGCGAAGAGAGGGAAGGCAGGAAGCCTGCTTGGCGGAGATTGTCCGGCTTCGCGTCGCAGAGGGTGATCGCGCCTTGGGCGAAGCCGCGGCGGCGGAGGGCGGCGGTGATCGCGCGGACCAAGGGCTTGGGCGTGGCCAGGCCGGCGCCGCCTTCGGAGGAAAGCTTCAGGCCGCAGCGCTTGAGGTCACCGGGCCGCAGGCTGACGCCGGTGCGGCTTTCGAACTCGCCGAGGGTCTTTTCCACGGCCGCCGCATAATCACGGTCTTCGAATCCGCCCAGTTTCTGCTCGATGAGCAGGAGCTTCGGGTCGGTCGCCGCCTGGGCGGCGCCGCCGAGGTTCAGGAGCATGGCAAGGAGGGCGAGGGACCGCATGCCTGCATCTTCTCGCCCGGCGGGGTCCTCCGCAAGCCGCTGTTTTGTTTGCGCAGGCAAGGGAGGGGCTCATCGTGGGGCGCATGTCCGTCCCCGCCGTCCTTCCCCAGCGCCGCATCCTCGGACTCATCTTCCTGACGGTGTTCATGGATATCGTGGGCTTCAGCATCATCATCCCGCTCTTTCCGCATCTTCTGAAGCATTACATCGAGAATGAAGGCGCGGTCGGCACTTTGATCGGCTTCATGAGCACGGCGGCCGAAGCGATGGGCGGCGATACGGTCTTCAAGAAGACGGTGCTTTTCGGCGGCCTGCTCAGCACCCTCTACTCCTTGCTGCAGTTCGTGTTCTCGCCTATCTGGGGCGCTCTCTCGGACCGTCTGGGCCGCCGCCGTATCCTGACCATTACCTTGGCCGGGAACGCGCTTTCCTATCTCCTGTGGATTTTCGCGGCGCAGTTCTGGGTCGTGGTCCTGACCCGGCTCATCTCGGGCATGATGGCCGGCAACATCGCCGTCGCCAGCGCCGCCGCCGCCGACGTCACCGACGAGAAGGAGCGCACCAAGGGGATGGCCGTCGTCGGCATCGCCATCGGCCTCGGTTTCGTCTTCGGCCCGGTCATCGGCGGGCTCGCTTCGTCCGTCCAATTCGCCCACGGTCCCGTCGTCGGATCCTTCGGGCTCAATCCGTTCTCCGTCCCGGCCGCCATCGCCGCCGTGCTTGCCTTGCTGAACTTCCTGCTGGTCGTGAAGTTCTTCCCGGAGACGCTTGCGCCGGATCGCCGCGCCTCCGCCGATGCGAAGAGGCCTTCGGTCTTCGACCTCGCCACGGTGCGCTCCTCCGCCGTCCGCCGGACATCGTTCGCGAACCTCGTCTACCAGGTCGCCTTCACCGGCATGGAGAACACCATCGTGTTCCTGACCTTGGCGCTCTTCGCCTACAGTCCCCGCGACAACGCCTGGCTGTTCCTCTTCAACGGAGCCTGCATGATCTTCGCGCAGGGTCTCGCCCGCCAGCTCGTGAAACGGCTCGGGCAGCGCAAGGTCGTGATGCTCGGCATGCTCATCGCCGCCGTCGCCTTCGTCTGGGTCGCGCTCATCCCGCATACGCTTGCCGCGGAAGATTCCGGCGCGAAGACGTCCTTCTATCTCGGGCTCGGCCTGATCTCCTTCGCGACGGGCCTGATCCTCCCCAGCGTCTCGGCCTTGGTCTCCCTCTACTCCGATTCCTCGGAGCAGGGACGAAACCTCGGCATCCTGCGCTCCGCCGGTTCGCTCGCTCGCGTCATCGGTCCGGTGACCGCGGCGTTGCTCTACTTCCATTTCGGCTCCCACTTCTGGGTCTACCTCGGCGGCGCTTTGCTGATGTTGCCGGCGTTCTGGATCATCCGCGGCTTGCCCGATCCGGCCTCCGAAAGCACTTCGGCCTAAGCCTCCTTCGCCAGGCTTCGGCCCAGGGCATCTCCGCCGCGGATCGCGTGCATCAGGGAGATGCCGGCGCGGAACGCGCCGTGGAAATGCAGTCCAGGATGGGCCGCTTCGGCCTGGGACAACGCCGCTTCCCGGCGCGGCTGCCCGGCGTCATACTGCGGGATCGCGCGTTCCCAGCGCTGGATCCATTCCCGCTTAGGGGCTTGGCGGATGCCTAAGGTCGCGGCGAGTTCATCGTCCACGAGGCGGCGGAGCGCTTCATCCGGCAGGCGCGCGAGTTCGGGACGTCGGTCGCCCCCGATGAAGCAGCAGACGAGCACGTGGCCTTCCGGCGCGCGTCCCGGCAGCACCGAGGAGGGGAAGAGGCAGCCGAGCACCTCACGACCTTCGCCGCCCGGCGTCAGGTAGCCGAAACCATCGAGAGGATGAGGGACGTCTTCGCGCGCGTAGCCGCGGGCGAAGACGGTCACCGGCGGAACCTTGTCGTTCTCCCAGTCTCGCAGGTAAGGCGTCACCGATTCGTCGAAGGGCAGGGAGTCCCAGTTCCAGAAAGGGGCCGTGACGATCAGGTGCTTGGCCGTTACGCCGTCTTCGGAGCCGTCGGCGCCGCGCCAGGCGACGTTCCAACCGCGGGCGTCCCGGCGTAGCGAAGTCGTTACCGTGCGGAGACGGAGATCCCCGGCCGGGATGCGCGCGGCCATCGTCTCGGCCAGTTGCTGCATGCCGCCCGGGAAGCCGACGACGGTGCGTTTCGTCTTCGGCCCGCGGCGTAGCCCGTTGAAGACCGAGCCATGGTCTTGTTCCAGCGCGTAGATGCGCGGGAAGCAGTTCGCCATCACCAGGCGGGCGGGGTCCCCCGCGTGGACGCCGGAGACGATCGGGTCCATGAGCATCGCGGCGGCTTCAGGGCCGAAGCGACGGGAAGCGAATTCGACGACGGTCTCGCCGGGGTGTCCGCCCTTGGCGCGGAACGGCTCGGAGAGCAGGCGCAGTTTGCCGCGCCAGGAGAGCAGCTTGCTGGTGAGGATCGTCAGCGGGCTCGGCCCTAGGCCATGGAGCTGACCGCGGGCGAAGATGTAGCGCCGCGCGGCGCGCATGTCGGCCGACTGCGTGGCTTCCCTCAGGCCATATGCGGCCAGCAGCGCTTCGTCCTCGGAGCCTTCGAGCTGCAGGGTGTTGGGGCCGGTCTCGACGATCCAGCCGTCTTCCCGATGGGTGCGGATGGAACCGCCGACGCGCGAGGAGGGCTCGAGGACCTTCACTTTCGCGCCGGCTCGGAGCATCGCATGGGCCACGGCAAGGCCGGCGGGTCCGGCACCGAGGATGACTGCGTCGTAGCCCATGCGTCATCTTCGGTCGATAAGCCTGGGATTGGCAACCCTGCGTCGTTCGGGCTGTCTGGTAAGCATGAGGACCTTCTTCATCCTGCTCCTGCCTCTGGCCTGCCCGGCGGACACCGTCACCATGAAGGACGGCACCTTCCTCAAAGGCCGCATCGAAAAGATCGTCGACGGCACGATGGAGTTCCGCGCGCCTTCCCTCGGAGCCGCGAACGTGCTGAAGCTGGACCTGTCCCAGGTGGAATCCTTCGTCACCGACGAAGCCGTGCGCGTCAGCGCCGGCGGCGTCGTCTCGGACGGCCTTGCTTCGGCGTCAGGCGGCCGGGTCGTCACGAGAGGCGGACTCGAGACCAACGCGCTCGACCACGGCGTCGAACTCTGGCGGGAGCCTTCGCAACGCCCCTCGGAAGCCGTCGAAAAGCGCGAATGGGTCACGCAGGCGGACGCCGACCTCTCGGGTCGCAGCGGGGTCGTCTCCGGTTCGGGTTACAGCACGGGTTTTTCCGCCAAAGGCGTGACCAAGGCGGATACCGTCATCGGAGGCATACGTCTCATGCGCGCCGAAGCGCAGGATCGGATCTCGGCCGACGACCTGCATGCGACCCTTTCTTATGAGACGAACCCGACGAGGATCGTCTTCTGGTACGTCCGCACCGACACGGGTTTCGATAACGCGCGGCAGATCGACTTCTTTTCGGTCAACGCCGGCGGCCTAGGCTTCCGCCTCTTCACCGACGCCAAGGGCAAGCTCGACGCGCGCGCGGGTCTCGCGCATCGCTTCGAACTCTTCGCCGATTCGTCGCAGCCGAACCGATCGGCGCCTTCGGGCGACTTCGGCCTGGTCCTCAACCGCGAGCTCGGCTGGGCGGCATGGGATTCTTCGGTGAACTTCGTCCCTTCTTTCCAGACCACCGGGGACTATTACATCCGCCATGAGAGCAGCCTGAACATCCTCCGTAACAGCGGCCCCCTTTCGCTCAGGGTGGGTGTGGCCAATGATTTTCGTTCAAAGCCCCTGCCGACGCAGGCTAAGACCGATACCGCTTACTTCTTGAGGACGACCTATGTCTGGAAGTAAGCAGGGGTTTATTGCCTAAAAATAGACACTATTGTCTAAAAAGACGCAAAACCCCTTGTGAATGGTTACCTGTTGAACCGTGGCACAGGGGGTGCTTTGAAATTGTTCGTAATTAGTCATTTTCCAATCCCCCAATCCATGAGCACCAACCCAGCCCGTCGCAACGCCATCGAGGCGATTGCTTCCCAGCCTCGCCTCCAGGGCAGCTTCGACTTCCGCAACGAGAAGATCGACCTGATCTACGGCCAGAATGTCTTCTCCCTCGATAAGATGGAGAAGCGCCTGCCGAAGGACGTCTTCAAGTCCCTCAAGGCCAGCATCGAAGCCGGCAGCAAGCTCGACGCCGCCGTCGCCGACGTCGTCGCCGCCGCCATCAAGGACTGGGCTCTCGAGCGTGGCGCCACGCACTACGCCCACGTGTTCTACCCGCTCACCGGCTTCACCGCTGAGAAACACGACACCTTCTTCGAGCCCAACGGCAACAGCACCCTCGCCCAGTTCTCCGGCAAGGCGCTGATCCAAGCCGAGCCCGATGCTTCCTCCTTCCCGAACGGCGGCCTCCGCTCCACCTTCGAAGCCCGCGGTTACACCGCCTGGGACGTCACCTCGCCGGCCTACATCTTCGACACCGAGAACGGCTCCACGCTCTGCATCCCGACCGCCTTCGTGTCGTGGAAGGGCGAGGCCCTCGACAAGAAGACCCCGTTGCTCCGCTCGATGGCTGCCGTCAACAAGGCTGCGGCCCGCGTCCTCGCGCTCTTCGGCAAGAAGCACGGCTATATCTCCGCTTCGTGCGGTCCCGAGCAGGAGTACTTCCTGATCGACTCCCGCCTCTTCCACCTCCGTCCCGACCTCTACACCTGCGGTCGCTCCCTCTTCGGTGCGAAGCCGGCGAAGGGCCAGGAGTTCGAGGACCAGTACTTCGGCACCATCCCTGACCGCGTCCTCGCGTGCATGATGGAAACCGAGCGCGAATGCTTCAAGCTCGGTATCCCGATCAAGACCCGCCACAACGAAGTCGCCCCGGCCCAGTACGAAGTGGCTCCGATCTACGAATCCGCCAACGTCGCCCACGACCACCAGATGCTCACGATGACGCTGCTCCGCCGCGTCGCCACCAAGCACGGCTTCGTCTGCCTTCTCGCCGAAAAACCCTTCGCGGGCGTCAACGGCTCCGGCAAGCACGTCAACTGGTCCATCGGCGGCTCCGGCGTCGGCAACCTTCTCGAGCCCGGGCACAACCCTCACGAGAACGCCCAGTTCCTCGCCTTCTGCTCCGCCGTCATCCGCGCCGTCGACCTGCACCAAGGCCTCCTGCGTGCCTCCGTCGCCTCCGCCGGCAACGACCACCGTCTCGGCGCCAACGAAGCCCCTCCCGCCATCATCTCGATCTATCTCGGCGACATGCTCAACGAGGTCATCGAGCAGGTGAAGAAGAGCGGCTCGGCCTCGTCCTCCCGCAAGGGCGGCCACATGACCCTCGGCGTCGACACGCTGCCCGTCCTGCCGAAGGACGCCGGCGACCGTAACCGTACCAGCCCGTTCGCCTTCACCGGCAACAAGTTCGAGTTCCGCGCCGTGGGCTCCGCCTTCTCGGTCGCCGGTCCCCTGACCGTGCTCAACACGATCATGGCCGACTCGCTCGACAAGCTCGCCGACGAACTCGCCGCCGCCCTCAAGAAGAACTCCGATTTCAACTCCGCGCTGCAGGGCGTCCTCAAGGACATCCTCACGAAGCACGGCCGGATCATCTTCAACGGCAACGGCTATTCCGAAGAGTGGCACAAGGAGGCCGCCAAGCGTGGTCTCAAGAATCTCCGGACGACCCCGGACGCGCTTCCTGAGATCGTCGCCAAGTCCACGGTCGAAGTCTTCGAGCGCCAGGGAGTCCTGTCCAAGGCCGAACTGGAATCCCGCGAAGAGATCTACACGCACTCCTACGTGCTCGCCATCAACACCGAGTCGAAGCTGGTCTCCGACATCGGCAAGACCCTGCTCCTCCCGGCCGCCCTCAAGTATGCGGCTGACCTCACTCCGCTCGAAAAGACCAAGTCCGGCGGCAAGCTCCGCAAGCAGGTCATCGAGCTGGCCGACGAGCTCTCCTCGGCCCTCGACGCCCTCGACGACGCGCGCGACGTGAGCAAGTCCGACACGCACGCCCAGGCGAAGCACTCCTGCGACAAGGTCCTCCCGGCCATGCTCAAGGTGCGCGCCGCCGCCGACGCCCTCGAAGAGATCGTCGCCGACGAGTACTGGCCGCTGCCGTCCTACCAGGAGATGCTGTTCCTCCGCTAAGCCTGTCCGGCTTTGCCGAGACCAAGGGCCGAACCTCCGGGTTCGGCCCTTTCTGTCGCCCCGACTCGCCGGGCTTCACGCCAAAGCAGAAGGCCCGTCGCGATGACGGGCCTTCGGGTGCTTGGGTCAGGACGGATGCTCAGGCGTTGTCCCACTTCTTGCGCAGGTAGGCGCTGAAGTTCTTGACCTTCTTCTTGCGGCGACGGCGTTCGGCCGGCTTCTCGAAGCCTCGCTTGGCGCGGGCGTCCTTGATGATGCCCTCGCGGTCGATCTTCTTCTTGAGGCGGCGGAGAGCCTTGTCGACGGTCTCGCCTTTGCGAATCTTGATTTCTACGGACATGTGAGCGTTTGGAGGGTCGAAAGAACAAGGGGGGAGGGCGTTCGTCAACCCCGAATCCAAGGGGAATGTAATCGTGAATAAGTGGCTGGCGGAGAGGGCACTAGACGCTTGCGGCGGGGGGTGGGCAGGCCAATCGTGCCTTTCACCCCTCGATGTACCTCAAGGAAATCGTCGCCAACGGATTCAAAAGCTTCGCCGACCGGACCCGTATCGAGCTCCGTCCGGGGGTCACGGCCGTGGTCGGGCCCAATGGCTGCGGCAAATCCAACATCGTCGACGCGATCCGCTGGGTCCTGGGCGAGCAGTCCGCGAAGTCCCTGCGCGCCCCGGCGATGCAGGACGTCATCTTCGCCGGCACCGACCGCCGGAAGCCCCTCCCTCAGTGCGAGGTCGAGCTGATCTTCGCCGATTGCGAAAAGGAGCTGGGCACCGCCTTCGCCGAAGTCTCCGTGATGCGCCGCCTCCACCGCGAGGGCGCCAGCGACTATTTCATCAACGGCAAGCCTTCGCGCCTGAAGGACATCCAGCGACTGTTCATGGACACCGGCATCGGCCGTATGTCCTACTCCTTCATGGTGCAGGGCCAGATCGACCAGATCCTGTCCGCCAATCCGGCCGAACGTCGTTACCTGTTCGAAGAAGCCGCCGGGATCACCCGCTACAAGGCCCAGCGTCGTGAGGCGCTCAACAAGCTGAGCGGCGTCGACGCCAATCTCGCGCGCATCACCGACGTCGTCAGCGAGGTCGGCCGGCAGATCGCTTCGCTCCGTCGTCAGGCAGCGAAGGCCCTGCGTTACCGCCGCCTCCGCCACCGTTTCACGCACCTCGACCTCGCCTGGCATGCCAAGCAGTTCGGCGACCGCCGCGCCCAGGTCGCCCTGCTCGAGACCGATGCGGCCGCGTGTCGCGCCGAAGTCGACGCCCTCACCGACGGCCTCCGCGACCGCGAGGCGGCCCTCCTCCAGACCCGTGCCCGCCGCGCCGAACTCGCCGAACAAGCGCAGCTCGCCCAGCAGGCCTTGTTCGACCTCCGCACCGCCCGTGAGAACGCCGAGAACGAGGCCCGCACCTCCGACCTCCGTTCCGACGACCTCGCGTCGCGCCTCGCCGAGGCCCGCCGCGAAGCCCAGGAAGCGGAGGTCCAGATCGCCGAATACGAACTCCGTCTCCGCGGCAGCTCCGACGCCAAGTCCACGGCCGCCGGTTCCGTCTCCGCCACCGACGCCGCCTACCGCGAGAAGACCGCGCAGGTCGAAGAGGCCGCCCGTCTCGTCGTCGAGGCCGAGAACCGTCTGCGTCGCGCCCGTCAGGACATCCTCGTCGCCGAAGGCGAGATGACCCGCGCCCGCGGCGACGTCACCAACCTCGAGGTCGACCTCCGCGGTTACCAGTCGCGTCACGTCGACCTTTCCGACTCCCTCGCGCAGGCCAAGCAGGACCGTCTCGCGCTCGAACAGCGCGTCACCGAGTCCGGCGCCGTCGTGACCACCCGCCACGGCGAACTCCAGGCCGCGCGCGCGGCCGAACAGGAAGCGACCGAGAAGGGCCGCGATCTCCTCAACGATTTCCGCGCGCTGCAGCAGACCATCTCCGAGCAGGACCGCAAGGTCGCCAAGCTCTCCGCCCAGCTCGGCCTGCTCGAGCAGATGCAGTCCCGCCTCGAAGGCTTCTCCGAAGCCGCCAAGGCCGTGCTCCGCGGCGAGTTCGCCGAGGAGCTGCGCTCCGGCAAGGCCTCCGCCCTCGCCGACCTCGTGACCGTCGTCGACGTCTCCGCCGCCGCCGCGCTCGAGAACATCCTCGGCGCCGCCTCCGAAGCCGTCGCGCTCGACTCCGCCGAATTCCTCCCGGGAATCGTCGCCAAGATGGGCGAACGCCAGCTCGGCCGCGCGGTCTTCCAGGTCGAAGCCCCGCCCGCCTCCCGCGCCGGCTCCGCCGCTCCAGGATGGCTCCGTCCCGCGACTTCGGCCGTGCAGGCCAAGTCCGCCGATCACGCCCGTCTCGTCGCCAACCTCTTCGACGGTTGCTACGTCTGCCCCTCACTCGGCGACTTCATCCAGTGGTGGCGCGCCAATCCGGGCTTCGAATTCTTCCTCGTCGCGACCACCGACGGCGACCTCGTCGACCGTCGCGGCCTCGTCTACGCCGGCAAGCCCCGCAAGGCCGCCGCGAACGCCGGCTCCGGCGTCTTCTCCCGCGAAAGCGAGATCCGCGCCGTCCGCACGTCGCTCGAGACCGAGAACGACCAGCTCACCACCCTCAACGAGAAGGCGCTCGGCATCCAGGCCGCGATGGACGCCAACGAACTCGACGTCTCCGCCGCCCGCGACGCCACGCAGTTCGCGGCGCAGGAGCTTTCCGTCGCGCAGGCCGACGAACGTTCGGCCCGCCAGACGCTCACCGCCGCCGATGACCGCATCCAGCGCGAGGAGCGGCAGCTCGCCGAACTGGACAACGCCAAGGCCGAGGCGCTCAAGCGCCGCGACCGCGCGCAGGAGACCCTGACCGCCAAGGACGCCCAGGTCGCCGAACTCCGTGCGATCATCTCCTCCGGCGAAGGCCAGCTCGAGTCCGCGCGCGCCGAAGCCGAGCTCCGCCGCAACGCCCTCGGCGACGTCCGCCTCTCCCTCGCCGAGCAACGCCAGCGTCTCGAACTCGTCGGCCGGGAGCTCGCCGACCTCGAGTCGCGCCGCGCCGAAGCCACCGCCCGGCTCAACTCCCGCCGCGTCGAAGCCCAGCAGAACGAGAAGCTGATCGCCGAGCTCAAGGCCCTGGCCGTCGCCGCCCGGGAGACTTCCGCCCGCCTCGCCGGCGAGGTCGAAGCCGCCAACACGAAGCTCAACGAGCAGCGCGTCGCGCTCACCGAGACCGACGCCGCCGTCGAATCCGAGGACCGCGTCCTCTCCGTCGACCGCGACCGCCTCCGCGTGGCCGACACCCGCCTCAAGGGCCTCGAAGTCTCGCTCGCCGAGCAGACCTCGCAGTGCGGCTTCATCGTCGAGAAGGTCCAGGCCGACCATCAGCTCGACGTCGCCGAAGTGGACTGGCGCCTCCAGCTCTGGCTTTCCGACGGCGAACCCGAAGGCATCGCCAGCTTCGACGACCTCGAAGAGACCGACGAAGAGGGCTCCCGCCCGGCCCCGAAGGCCGTCGTCCGCCGCGGCGAGCCGACCGCCGAAGACCTCGCCGCGATGGAGTCCGCCGACTGGCCCCCCCTCGTGCGTGAGATCGCCGACCTGCGCGACCGCATGGCCGGCATGGGCTCCGTCAACCTCGTCGCCGTCGAGGAATACTCCTCCCTGCGCGACCGACACGACTTCCTCACCAAGCAGAGCGATGACCTCTGGAAGGCGAAGGAAGAACTCACCAAGGCGATCGACGAGCTCAACCAGACCTCGCTCAAGCTCTTCACCGACACCTTCGAGCAGGTCCGCAAGAACTTCAAGTTCACCTTCGAACGCCTCTTCGTCGGGGGCGCGGCCGACCTCACGATGGTCCAGGCCGAAGACCCGCTCGAGAGCGGCATCGAAATCGTCGCCCAGCCGCCCGGCACCAAGCTCCGGGGCATCACGCTGCTGTCCGGCGGCCAGAAGACGATGACCGCCGTGGCCCTGCTCTTCGCCATCTACATGGTCAAGCCCTCGCCGCTGTGCGTGCTCGACGAGCTCGACGCCCCGCTCGACGACGCCAACGTCAGCCGCTTCACGGACATCATCCGCGAATTCACCCGTTTCTCCCAGTTCGTGGTCATCACCCACAACAAGCGCACCGTCTCGGCGGCCGACGCCATCTTCGGCGCCACCATGCAGGAGAAAGGCGTCACCCGCCTGTTCTCGATGCGTTTCAACAAGGAGCGCGACGAGGCCGAGCCGACCCAGCCGGGCGGCGGCTTCACGATGGCCCGCTGAGGTCGCTTGCCTTGGCCGGCCGGCCGGTTAGGGTGGGGGAGTATGCTCCGTCATCTCACCGCGCTTGTCCTCTTGCCGGCCATGGCGCTCGCCGGCGTCACCTTCGAGACCGATCCGCGTCCCGTCAACCGGGCGGCCCCCGGTTCCAGTTACGCCGACATGCTCGCCCGGATCACCCCGGCGGTCGTCAGCGTGCGCACGGCCGAGGTCATCCCGCAATCCGTCCTGAACCGCTACCGTGGTCGAATCGACCCGGACAAGGTCATGCAGGATGCGCAGACCGGCGAGACGCTCCTGCCCACCGGGCTGGGGTCGGGCACGATCATCCATCCGGACGGCTACGTCATCACCAACCGCCACGTCGTCCTGCAGGACAATCGTCGCAGCGTCGCCAAGACCGTCATCGTCCAGCTCGCCGACCGCCGCGAATTCCGCGCGAAGGTCCTCGGCGTCGACGCGGGCACGGACATCGCCGTGCTGAAGATCGAAGGCCGCAACCTCCCTTACGCCAAGTTCGCCGACAGCGACAAGGCCCGCGTCGGCGACGTCGTCTTCGCCATCGGTAATCCGCTCGACGCCGGGCTCACCGTGACCTCGGGCATCGTCTCGGCCTTGGGCCGTGCCGGCAAGCTGGGCATGGGCATGGCCTTCGAGGACTTCATCCAGACCGACGCGGCGATCAATCCGGGCAATAGCGGCGGGCCTCTGATCGACTTCGAGGGGCGCCTGCTGGGCATGAACACCGCGATCAAGTCCGGCACCGGCCTCAGCGTGGGCCTCGGTTATTCCATCCCGTCCAACCTCATCACCGCCGTCGCGCTCGACCTCGCCAACCAGGGACGCGTGGTGCGCGGCCTGATCGGTGTGCAGGGCGAAGACCTTTCCGTCGCCGAGGCGACGAAGCTCTCGCTCGGGCAGAACGGCGGCGTCCGCCTCGTCGTGGTCTCCGATGAACTTCCGGCGGCCAAGGCGGGGCTCAAGGTCGGCGACATCGTCGTGGGCCTGAACGGCAAGCCGGTCGAGAACTGGAATGAGATGCGCCTCGAGATCTCGCGCCGTCGTCCGGGCGAAGTGCTCACCTTGAACTATATCCGGGAAGGACGCGGCGCGCTCGCGCGTCTGACCGTCGCGGAGCGTCCGCTCGACCGCTGAGCATGGGCGCGCTTTCCACGATCCGCAATCTGGCCGGAGGCCGGCTGCCGCCGCTCACGCGGACCGCTTTGCTTTGCGGATTCGGGACGTTCGTCGCCGCCTTGGTCTTTTTCAGCCCCGGGGCAGGGGGGCATCCCGCGGCCCTGCCTTTGACCCACGGCGTCCGTCTGGTCCCTCCTGGTGATGTCCGTACCGAAAGCGTCGTGCTGCTGGATAGTTCAACGATTTACCTGCCTGCCCCTTCGCGGGCGGCCAAGACCGTCCGAGGTGAAGTCGGTCAGCCCGAGGACACCCCTTTCGCCAAGGCCGTCCCGATTCTGCAGTTCGACCCGGCCAAGCCCTTAGGTGAGGAGTCTACTCTCCAAGTGCCCCGTCAGGTCATCCCGACCCCGGCGAAGGCCATCCCGTTGGTCGCCCATGAACCTTTGACTACCTTTGGCTCCAAGGGGTTTCGGGATATAAAGATCGAGCCGCGGGCGGCATTTTTCGAGGTTTTCACGGTGGAGGGGGGCTATAAGTCGATTATTAGCGGGAAAATTCCACATTTGGATGATAAAAATAACAATTATGGGGATTTATTTGATAAAAACGCCCCTTTGGGAGTTAATTTTGAGGTTATTCTGAGCGTGGATAGCCTTGGCCAAGCCCCCCTGGGAGCCATACTGAGGCATTCTGACTCAAAAGCCATGGATGAGGCCGTCCGTCGATGGGCGGCGACGATCCCTTGGGGGCAGCGCCTGCCCCCCGGGGTTTACCGTCTGGTAGTAGGTCCGTGAGCTCGGCCAAAAGGGTTGTAAAAGCCTTGCAAAAAACCGCTTGACGGAGGGGGTTTCGATGGTCATTCAAACCCTTCCCTTCGCGGCTTCACGCACGTCGACGGTTCGCCCCTGTAGCTCAGTTGGCAGAGCGCGTCCTTGGTAAGGACGAGGTCGCTGGTTCAAATCCAGTCGGGGGCTCCACCACTTTCCACACACCAAACCTAACCACCTCCTCACCACCAAAAACCATGGCCAAAGAGAAGTTCAACCGCACCAAGCCTCACGTCAACGTCGGCACCATCGGTCACATCGACCATGGCAAGTCGACCACCACCGCCGCCATCGTGGCCGTCCAGGCTCGCAAGGGCCTGGCTGAGAACAAGTCCTACTCCGAAATCACCAAGGGCGGCACCGTCCGCGACGCCACCAAGACCGTGACCATCGCCGCCTCGCACGTCGAGTACGAGTCCGTCAACCGTCACTACGCCCACGTCGACTGCCCGGGCCACGCCGACTTCGTCAAGAACATGATCACCGGCGCCGCCCAGATGGACGGTGCGATCCTCGTCGTCTCCGCCGCCGACGGCGTGATGCCCCAGACTAAGGAGCACATCCTCCTCGCCCGCCAGGTCGGCGTGCCGAAGATCGTCGTCTGGCTCAACAAGGTCGACCTCTCCGAGCCTGACCTGATCGACCTCGTCGAGATGGAAGTCCGCGACCTCCTCAACAAGTACCAGTACGACGGCGACAACGCCAAGATCGTCCGTGGTTCCGCCACCGCCGCACTCGAAGCCAAGCCGGAAGGCGAGCAGGCCATCCAGAACCTCCTCGACGCCCTCGACGCCGAGATCCCTGAGCCGAAGCGCGAGACCGACAAGCCCTTCATGATGTCCGTCGAAGACGTCTTCTCCATCACCGGCCGCGGCACCGTCGCCACCGGTCGTATCGAGCGCGGCGTCATCAAGGTCGGCGAAGAAATCGAAGTCGTCGGCCTCCGCGACACCATCAAGACCACCGTCACCGGCGTCGAAATGTTCCGCAAGGAGCTCGACCAGGGCCAGGCTGGCGACAACGTCGGCCTCCTCCTCCGCGGCGTCGACAAGAACCAGGTCGAACGCGGCCAGGTCCTCGCCAAGGTCGGCTCCATCAAGCCGCACACCGTCGCCAAGGCTCAGATCTACGTCCTCAAGCAGGACGAAGGCGGCCGCCACACCTCGTTCGCCAACAACTACCGCCCCCAGTTCTTCTTCGGAACCTGCGATGCCACCGGCACCGTGATCCTCCCGGAAGGCGTGGAAATGGTGATGCCCGGCGACAACGTCACGATCACGATCGAGCTGCAGAAGCCCGTCGCGATGGAAAAGGGCCAGCGCTTCGCCCTCCGCGAAGGCGGCAAGACCATCGGCGCCGGCCAGATCCTCGAAATCACCAAGTGATTTCCTGACGAAAACGACCTACTACGGTGCCGAGGCCCCCTCAAAAGGGCCCCGGCATTCGTCTCTTTAACCACCAGTACAGGACGGTAGCTCAATTGGCAGAGTAGCGGTCTCCAAAACCGTTGGTTGTGGGTTCGACTCCCACCCGTCCTGCCACTCTCCACCACACACCACCAGCACCATGTTCAGCTTCCTCGGACGCCTCCGCGCTTTCTGGAACGAGACCATCACCGAGGTCTTCGTCAAGGCTTCGTGGCCTACCGTCAAGGAGCTCGCCGACTCCACGCTGGTCGTGATCGCCGCCGTCGCCCTCCTGGGCGCCGTCGTCTTCCTCTGCGACTTCTCCCTCTCCAACTTCGTCCAGTTCGCGACCAAGCTCGTGCGCTGATCCGCCCATGACCTCCCCTTCTGATTTCCGTTGGTACACCCTCCAGACCCTCTCGAACAACGAGAGCAAGGTGAAGCGTCTGCTCGACAAGGCCATCAAGGACGAGGAGATGGGAGACTTCGTCGCCGAGATCCTCATGCCGGTGAAGACCGTCAAGGATTTCCGCAACGGCAAGAAACGCGAGAGCGAGATGAAGCTCTACCCTTCGTATCTTTTCGTCCGCGCCCGCCTCTTCGACGACGAAGGCGCCTTGCTCGAAGCCCCTTGGAGCTTCCTGCGTAAGACCGACGGCGTCATCGGGCTCATCGGCGGGCAGAACCCCGTCGCCCTCAAGGCCGAGGAGATCAGCACGATCCTCCAGCAGGTGGCCGACGCCGCCGACAAGGTCGTCCCGAAGATCAGCTTCAACCTCGGCGAGCGCGTCAAGATCACGGACGGTCCGTTCGCCAACCTCGCCGGCAACATCGACAAGATCGACGCCGACCGCGGCAAGCTCGAGGTCTCCGTCGACATCTTCGGCCGCTCCACCCCGGTCGAACTCGAGTTCTGGCAGGTCGAACGCGATGACCGAGACTGATCCCTTTTCATCAACCCAACCATCTAAACACCCACCATGGCCAAGAAAGTCGTCGGCGAAATCAGGCTCCAGCTCCCCGCGGGCGCCGCTAACCCTGCTCCCCCCGTCGGCCCCGCGCTCGGCGCGAAGGGCGTCAACATCATGGCGTTCTGCAAGGAGTTCAACGCCAAGACCAAGGACCAGGCCGGCCTGATCCTCCCGGTCATCATCTCCGTCTATCAGGACAAGTCCTTCACCTTCATCCTCAAGTCTCCGCCCGCTTCCGTCCTGCTCAAGAAGGCCGCGAAGATCGAGTCCGGCTCCAAGGTTCCGAACCGCGACAAGGTCGGCAAGGTCACCAAGAAGCAGCTCCTCGAGATCGTCGAGCTGAAGAAGAAGGACCTCAACGCCGTCAACCCGGACAACGCCGCCCGCATGATCGCCGGCACCGCCCGTTCGATGGGCATCGAGGTCGTCGGCTGATTTTCACCCAACCCTAATCCAACCCAACCCACTGCATCCCGCAGGAGACCAAAAGTCGCTATGAGCAAGAAACCCAGCAAGCGCTACCGCGCCGCCCTCCAGGTCGCCGACCTGAAGGCCAAGTATGACGTCGCCCAGGCCGCCGAGATCATCAAGAAGATGCCCGGCGCCAAGTTCGACGAAACCGTCGAGATCTCCGCCTTCCTCGGCGTCGACCCCAAGCAGTCGGACCAGATGGTCCGCGGCACCGTCTCGCTCCCGAACGGTTCCGGCAAGAAGATCAAGGTCCTCGCTTTCACCGAGAACGCCGCCGAAGCCCTCGCCGCCGGCGCCGATTACGCCGGCCTCGCCGACCTGATCGCCAAGGTCAACGGCGGGTTCCTCGACTTCGACGTCGCCATCTCCACCGTGTCCGCGATGAAGGACGTCCGCCAGGTCGCCCGCGTCCTCGGTCCGAAGGGGCTCATGCCGAACCCGAAGTCCGGCACGGTCTCCGACGACATCCCGAAGACCATCAAGGAAGTGAAGGCCGGCCGCGTCGAATTCAAGATGGATAAGACCGGCAACATCGTGATCGTCGTCGGCAAGAAGTCTTTCACCGCCGCGCAGCTCACCGAGAACGCGCAGGCCGCCCTGTCCGCCCTCGTGAAGGCCCAGCCCTCCGGTTTCTCCGGAGGACGTTTCATCAAGTCGATCACCCTCAGCGCCAGCATGAGCCCCGGCGTCGCCGTCGACCTCAAGCCCTACTCGGCCGCCGTCGCGACCGCCTAACCTGCACACGCCCAAGAGAAACCACGAACATGCGCGCTGAAAAACAATTCCTCGTCGACGAAGTCGCCGCCCAGCTGGCCAGCTCCAACTACCTGCTGCTCGCCAACTTCACCGGCGTCACCGTCGAGAACGCGACCGCCGTCCGGACCCAGCTCCGCGCCCACGGCGCCGAGTACCACGTCGTCAAGAACAGCATCCTGAACATCGCCGCCAAGCAGGCCAACCTGCCGGACATCTCCGCCCACCTGACCGGCCACACGGCCCTCGTCACCGGCGGCAACAATCCGACCGGCGTGGCCAAGGTGCTCGTCAGCTTCTTCAAGGACTTCTCCAAGCTGGAAGTGAAGGGAGGCGTCCTTGACGCCAAGATCCTCACCAAGGCCGAAGTGGAAGCCCTGTCGAAGCTGCCGTCCCTTGACGGCATCCGCGCCCAGCTCCTCTCGCTGCTCTCCACCCCTGCGTCGCAGTTCGTCCGCCTCCTGGACGCCAAGCGCCAGAAGGACGAGAAGGCCGCCTGAACCCTTTCCTCGCGGAGGCGTCGCCATGTGGCGGCGTCCGAGCGGGGGGAACCCAAACCAAAAAACAACACACATCCAAAGAACCCCGGTTAGGGGCCTCGCGCCCTCAAATGTCCTTCATCGGACGCTAACCATTCAAGGAACCCAGATACCATGAGCAACATCACCAAAGACCAAGTCATCGAGTGGCTCAGCGCCCAGTCCGTCCTGGACATCGCTAACCTCGTGAAGGACCTCGAGACCAAGTGGGGCGTTTCCGCCGCCGCTCCTGTCGCCGTCGTCGCCGCCGGTGGCGCCGCCGCCGGTGCCGCTCCCGCCGAAGAGAAGACGACGTTCGACGTCATCCTCAAGGGCAAGGGCGCTACCCCGATCAATGTCATTAAGGAAGTCCGCGCCATCACCGGCCTGGGCCTCAAGGAAGCCAAGGACCTCGTCGACGGCGCTCCGAAGCCCGTCAAGGAAGGCGTGTCCAAGGACGAAGCCAAGGACATCGAGACCAAGCTCAAGGCCGCCGGCGCCGAGGTCGAGGTCAAGTAATCCGTCTTCCGACGCACATCTGCGAAGCGGGGAGGGTAGCACCCTTCCGGGTCCGGCGATCCCTCCCCGCTTTTTCTTCCCAACGGCCGCCTCGTCCGACCCCACCAGGCAAACCAGTCAGCACCACCGAATCCTCCCGACACTCCGAGCCCACCTTCACCAGCCATGCCTCAAGAGCGCAAAAACTTCGGTAAACTACGCGAAGTCATCCCTCCGCCCAATCTGATCGAGAACCAGATCTTCTCGTTCAATGATTTCCTGCAGCTGGACGAATCGGCGTCCGCCCGCAAGAACGTCGGCCTGGACGCCGTCTTCCGCGAGGCTTTCCCGGTGGAGAGCAACAACGGCAACTTCCGCCTGGAGTACCTCGAGTACGGCCTGGTCATGCCGAAGCAGACCGAACTCGAGTGCATCCGCGAAGGCACGACCTACGCGATCTCGGTGATGCTCAAGCTTCGCCTCCGTGAGAAAGGCGCCTTCAAGGACGAAGAGATCCTGATGGGCGAGATCCCGATGATCACCGACCGCGGCTCCTTCATCGTCAACGGTGCCGAGCGCGTCGTCGTCTCCCAGCTCCACCGCTCCCCGGGCATCTGCTTCGAAGAGTCCACCCATACCAGCGGCAAGAATCTCCACGCCTTCCGCATCATCCCCGACCGCGGCACCTGGATCGAAGTCCAGTTCGACCAGAACGACCTCCTCTGGGTCTACCTCGACCGCCGCCGCCGTCGCCGCAAGTTCCTCGTCACGACCCTCCTCCGCGCCTTCGGTTACAAGGACGACAAGGACATCCTGGCCCTCTTCTACCAGCACCGCGAACTGACCGCCAAGTCCGCCCTCGACCTCGATCCGGAAGAGCTTTCCCAGCTCGTCTACGCCGATCCGATCGTCGACGTCGAGACCGGCAAGGTCGTCGCCAAGCAGTACGACAAGCTTTCCCGCGAGACCCTCAAGGAGATCCACAAGCAGCTCCCGAAGCAGAAGTTCGGCGTCTTCGACACCGCCTTCGACAACGGCTCGATCATCCTCTCGCTCCGCAAGGACATCGGCGCCGTCCGTAACGAGGAAGAAGCCCTCAAGGAGATCTTCCGCAAGCTCCGCCCCGGCGAGCCCGTCAACGTCAAGGGCGCCCGCGCCCACATGCAGCGCCTCTTCCAGGATCCGCTCCGTTACGACCTCGGTCGCGTCGGTCGTTACAAGCTGAACCAGAAGCTCAGCCTCAACGTCTCGCTCGACACCCGCACGATCACCCCGGAGGACATCGTCGAAGCCACCAAGCTCCTCTGCAAGCTGAGCGCCGGCGACGGCGCCATCGACGACATCGACCACCTCGGTTCCCGTCGCGTCCGTAACGTCGGCGAGCTCCTCGCCAACCAGTGCCGCGCCGGCCTCAAGAACGTCGTCAAGACCGTCAAGGCCCGCATCAACGAATACGACCAGAGCGTCGACTCGATCACCCCGCAGAAGCTCGTCAACCCGAAGCCCTTCGGCAATTCGATCCGCGAGTTCTTCGCGCGCAGCCAGCTGTCCCAGCTGATGGACCAGATCAACCCGCTGGCCGAACTGACGCACAAGCGTCGTCTCTCCGCCCTCGGGCCCGGCGGCCTCAACCGCGACCGCGCCGGCTTCGAAGTCCGCGACGTCCATCCGTCCCACTACGGCCGCATCTGCCCGATCGAGACCCCCGAAGGTCCGAACATCGGCCTGATCAACTCCCTCTCCACCTACTCCCGCATCAACGAGTTCGGCTTCATCGAAGCCCCGTACCGCAAGGTCGTGCGCGGCAAGGTCTCCACCCAGGTCGAGTTCATGACCGCGGACCAGGAAGAGAAGTTCAAGGTCGCCCAGGCCAATTCCGAGCTCGACGACGCCTCCCGCCTCAAGGGCAAGGTCACCGTCCGCTACCGCGACGACATCCTCGAAGTGGATCCGGAAGACGTCGACTACATGGACGTCTCGCCGCAGCAGGTCGTCTCCGTCGCCGCCGCGCTCATCCCCTTCCTGGAGCATGACGACGCGAACCGCGCGCTCATGGGTTCCAACATGCAGCGCCAGGGCGTGCCCCTCGTCGTGACCGAAGCCCCGTTCGTGGGCACCGGCCTCGAGCGTCGCGTCGCCATCGACTCGAAGACCGTGATCGTCGCCGAAGGCCCCGGCATCGTGGCCGCCGCCGACTCCCGCCGCATCATCGTCACCAAGGACGGCGAAGTCGCCCCCGCCCAGCTCGAGAACAAGAAGTTCAAGAGCGAGCCGGCCAAGGGCGTCTACGTCTACGACCTCCGCAAGTTCCTCAAGACCAACTCCTCCACGTGCTTCAACCAGCGTCCGCTGGTCCGCCGCGGCGACAAGGTCAAGCAGGGCGACATCATCGCCGACGGCGCCGCCACCGACAAGGGCGAGCTCGCCCTCGGACGCAAC